>Ga0316189_10000200_pt1 | contig 57366 bp, 52 predicted proteins | sample LowCovwburrow_MG_FD_204930 | JGI IMG/M metagenome (GOLD analysis project Ga0316189, IMG submission 204930) | Coastal sediment microbial communities from Maine, United States - Lowes Cove worm burrow | ecosystem: Environmental > Aquatic > Marine > Coastal > Sediment | place: USA: Maine...
TTCGTTTTTGGCGGGCTTATTATGGTGGAGACGATCCTATACGGGAACGATGTAGCGGGATATCCATCCTTGATGGTGGCCGTGCTATTCCTAGGCGGCATCCAGTTATTTTCGATGGGCATCATTGGCGAGTATCTTGGCCGTATTTTTAATGAAACTAAAAATCGAAAGCTATATTTTACTGAGAGCGTGACTCTGTCAGCTCTTCAGCGCAAGGACCCTTTTGATGGACCTAAAGGAAGCTGAAATACCGGGTATCGACCTGGACACCCACTGGTATTACACATCCAAATGGCAGGCTATAAAGCAATTTCTGCCTAAAAAGCAAGGCGCTGGGTGCTTGTGGGATATTGGCGGAGGCAGCGGCTATTTTTCAAAGCGCGCTCTTCTAAGCGAACACGCCGAGCATGCTACGTCAATTGATATTGGCTATGATGCGCCGGAAGATGAAATATTACCGAACGGCGCCAAGTTGGATTTCCGAACAGAGCGCCCCGAAGGCACCGCTGATATTATTCTTTTTATGGATGTTTTAGAGCATGTTGATGATGACGTTGCCTTATTGAAGCAATACGGCGATCACTTATCCAAGGACGGTATAATTGTGATCACAGTTCCCGCATTCCAGTTTCTTTGGTCAGCCCACGATGTGTTTTTGGAGCATAAACGGCGTTACACCAAAGCCATGCTGTGGGAAACTATCCACAAAGCTGGCTATGAGCCCGTCAAAACACGATTCTTCTTCGGCAGCTTGTTCCCGCTTATCGCTATTATACGTGTGTTTCAACGTCTGCTAATGCGCTCTAAAAAGATGGCCCCTGAAAGTAGCCTGAAGCAGCACTCCCGCCCTATAAATACTCTCCTAACCATAATACATAGTATCGAGCGGGCCGTTATGATGCCTTGGAATAGCCTGTATGGGCTATCAATAATTTGCACCGTAAGGCGGAAAACCTGAGCTATGACAGCTGGTGACGGGGACGATCAGCAATCTAGGGTCGTGTCGGGCTGTTTATCGCACCCCTAGCCTGACGGGCCTGCTTGGATTTTTATAGCTGGCTCATAAGGCCATTGCTTTGGACGGCAGCCAGCCGTTAGCCGATAGCCAGTCGCCGAGCCCGTCCGCGCCCTGAAAATGATAGGCTTGAAAGCCATATGTGAGCGCAGCTTCGATATTTTCCTGACGGTCATCAATGAATAAAGTCTCTGCTGGCTCGACACCAAACCGCTGATGGGCCAGCTCATAGATCGCCTGATCTGGCTTGGCAATCCCTTCCCGCCCAGAAATAACTTTATCTGCAAAGACCCGAGTGAAAGCATAGGATGCCTCAAAGATATCCCATTGTTCCTTGGGAAAATTAGACAAAGCAAACAACGGATACCCCTTGTCGTCAAGGTCTTTAAGAATCTGCAAAGACCCCTCGATAACGCCGCCAATAGTCTCGTCAAACCTAGCCTCGTAAGCATCCAATAGCTCTGCATAGTCGGGATACAGTTCCGCACGAGCCTTAACACCCTCGCGCATGCTGGTACCTAAATCAAACTGCGTATGCCATGACAGTGGGACAACTTCGCTTAGGAAATACTTCAGGCGGGAAGCATCTGGCTCCAACCGCTCGAAAAGATAGCGGACGTTCCAGTCAACCAGAACGTTTCCAATATCAAAAATTACCGCCTTGGTCATAATTATCCCTTAACCCTGAAAACAGCTCTAACGCCGACACCTGTCCTATGCTCAACACTTGCCTTAACGACAGAAACCGCGCCATGATGCCGTGGCGCGGTTCCTTTAATCGTGTGTATCTTGAGATACTTGATCCCAAGCAAAGCACCTGAGCCGAAGCTCTAGCCAATGCTAACCTTGGCGTGCTTTAAAGCGGCGCTGTGTTTTATTAATCACATATACGCGACCGTGACGACGAATCACACGGCAATCGCGGTGACGATTTTTCAGCGACTTGAGGCTGCTACGAACTTTCATAAGTTTTCTCTCATCAAATCTGTTTAATTTCACCTAGAAAATCCGGCTGCCGATATCATACCGACACTGTCTTCTAGATGCTGCATCCTTTAAGGGGACGCCCGAATCCATAGCCGCGGAACATAGTGATGATCGGCTACCTTGTCAACAGCACTATGTTCTATCGCAATGTGAATGTAATTTATTGCCCACATTGAGGCCATCGCTAGCCTTGACCGAGCCTTTAGTTAGCATTAGCTTCACCGAAATGCGAGCTATATCGGCTAGGTTTGACCCTATAAGGAGCGATAAAATGTTAATTAGTAAAAGTTTTGATTCCGGTAATATTGAAGTCATCGATTCTAGTGACCCCAGCAATATCCGGCTGAACATTGAAAAAGATAACATGTCTGAGTTTCTGCAGTGGTTTCACTTTCGTGCGAATGGTGTCGACGGCAAGGCCTGCCACTTCGCCATTGAGAACGCAGGACAGGCGGCGTTTTCCGATGGTTGGAAAGATTATGGCGTTTGCGCCAGTTATGACCGCGATACGTGGTTCCGCGTGCCAACCAACTATGACGGTCAGACCCTAACCTGGTCGATCGAGCCAGAGCAGGACAGTATCTATTTTGCTTATTTCGCGCCCTATTCCATGGAGCGTCACGCCGACCTGATCGCTGATGTTAGCCAGTCGCCTCTGGTTAAGACGAAGGTGCTTGGCCATACGCTTGACGGACAAGATATGGACTTAATAGAGCTTGGGCATGGCCCAGAAGGCCGTAAGAAAGTGTGGCTGATTGCCCGGCAGCATCCGGGGGAGACGATGGCTGAATGGTGGATGGAAGGGGCGTTGTCGCGCCTGCTTGATATGGATGACCCAGTTACCAAGCGGCTACTAGATAGCTGTCATTTTTATATCGTGCCGAATATGAATCCCGATGGATCGCGGCGCGGGCATCTCAGAACCAATGCAGTGGGCGTCAATCTTAACCGCGTTTGGGAAAACCCATCGATGGAAACAGAGCCTGAGGTAGCCCTAGTTCTATCGGAAATGGATCGCGTCGGCGTTGATTTTAATCTAGATGTTCACGGTGATGAGAACCTGCCTTATAATTTTGTCGCTGGTTATGAGGGCATCCCTAATCTAAGCGATAGTCACTTGGCTAGGCTTGGCAAATACACCGCCCTACTTGAAGCGATTAGCCCCGACTTCCAAACCAAGGTCGGCTACGATATCGACAAGCCCGGCGAGGGTAACTTGACGATGGCAACCAACCAGATTGCCTATCGCTTTCAGTGCCTTGCCATGACGCTGGAAATGCCGTTTAAAGACAATGCTGATCTGCCTGATGAGGATTTTGGCTGGTCGCCTGATCGTTGCATGCATTTGGCGCGCGGGTGCTTGGACGCACTCGCGGCGATGATCGATGATATTTAGACAATTGATAGTATCGGCTAATGATAGCATCGGCGAGGGGCGTATTAGCTTTCGCTTTCAAGCCGCAGGCGGTTTTTCTTGGCCATTTCAAGATAGCGCTCAAACTCATCGCGCTTGGCGCCTGTTTGCTTGATCAAACTGACAAACGCCTGCGGGTCTTGCAAGTTAAAGGCTTCACGGACTACAGCTTTATTGACGCCGGACAAGATTGCGATCGCACTTTCCAGAAACGGCTTACTACCCCGCTCTGCCATATCTAGGATTAATTTGTGCGAAAGGCGGTCATTGCTCTTTTCTTCGGTGACGAACGCGTGGATTTGAGAAAGACTCATTTCAGAAATCCGAGCAAACAAGACTGCGTTCTTACTTTTATCAATCACCTTTTTAGATGCCGCTTCGCTCACTTGATAGCGCTCAACCAGAGCAACCTTGCAATGCTTTGACACCAAGTCAAGCAGCCGGTTCACAATCGAACCCGGCAACCCTGATCGAAGGCTAAGTTGATCCATGACTAAAGTTTCAGGATGAAATCTGCTAACCACGTTCTGAAGCGCCGTTTCGGACAGAATAATGCTGTCATTTCGTACCAAAAAGCTGACGCTCTCTCGCTCACCAGTGCTAGCAAGGCTATTGATCGTATGCTCGCCAATATCGGACCGCCTTGCGATCACCCCCTTCAAATGCTCTGATAGGGCCGGAATTAATGCCGCAAAAGCCGGGTCGTCAAATAATTGCGTAGTGGCAAGAAAAGGGGCAGCGACACCGTCAATATCATGAATGATTTGCTGAACGATATCTTCAGGTATCTCGGAGCAAGCTCGCAGCTCAAACGATAACACCTCGCGTACCTCATCAGAAATATCCTGAGCTAGCATGCGGGCGATATTTTCAACAACCTTGCGATCACTGCCCTGCTTATTATCGGAAAGATACTGCCCCACCTTTTTGGCGAGGACGATTTTTTCCAATTGCACCGGATCAACTAAGTTTGTGTTATCGATACCCAAAAACATTATTAAATACTCACCCTTTATCGACACTCCTTACTGCGGTGAGTGTGACCGGGATTTCTTAATAAGGCTGTTAATGAAAAACGAAAATTTTAACTAAATCTTTTGTGTGGGAGGCCACGCCCTGAGAGCAGAGCCAAAAAATATTTCATTTCAAGGGGTTGGCTGATATCATCCAAATCGAGCAAGAAATCGACCTGCCGCAATATTATTCCAAGGTGTAAAGAATCCCGACGCATGGAACCCTACATGGCCACCACTTTTGGTGAGAATCGCCACTGAGCGGTCCGACCAATTTGCTCTGAAATAATCATGCCAGCTGATCCAAGGATCGTTCTTTGCGTGGATCGATAGAAGCGGCACGCGTATTTTGTCTAACAGCGGAAAGCAGCTAACGCCTTCATAATATGCCGCAGCACTATCAAATCCCATAAAGGGGGCAATCAGGCGCTCATCATAATCGTTTACACTTTTCGGTGGGTTGCTCTCAAAATCAGGCAATAGATGCGACAAATCTTCATTCATCGTCTCCACCAGATATTTCTGATAGGGCCGATTTCTAGGCTTAAACAAGCACCGATTGGCAGACGCCAGGTCCAGCGGCGCAGAGACGGTAACCGCCGCATCCGGGGTGACGGGCATATCGCCCTCGCCCAACGTTCGTAACAACATCTGACCGCCCAGTGAATAGCCCATGGCGTAGAAGCCCTTTGCCCGCCACTCTTTGGGGATCGCCTTCATGCTCGCGCGGATATCACAGGTTAAGCCGCCGCTGTATGGCGCAGGCGCAGTCTCCCGCGATAAACCAGAGCCCCGCATATTGGCGCGCACAACACTGACGCCGATGTCGAGAAAATGCTTCGCAGTTTCGACCATATAATTACTATCGCTAGACCCGCCCAGTCCGTGAAATAACAGAACTAGTTTACCGCCAGGACCCGGCGCCGGATGATCGACAGCAAGAATAAGCTGTCCTGCACCCTTATCAGACAGCGGCGCGGTGAGCGTCTCGCCCAAGGAGCCATCGAGTGTTAGCGGCGCCTTTCGTATTTTGTTGCGGACCGTCTGTAAATCAGGGCCAATCCACGGGAACCTTGGGTGAAAAGGTGGCAAGTGAAGGGCATTGGCCATCGCCGCATTACCGCCCGCCAGTGATAGACCTTTGGGCAAATTAGCGTGCGTCTGGAGGGCCAGACTCTTCGCAATCGGGGTCTGCGTCATTTTGTAACAATAATCCCGGTGGACGGCGCGGCCTTGCCCGCAATTACATCCAGCCAAGCATCCTCAAGGCCGCTGTCCCGTGAGACATGCCGAATTTTCAGCCATTCGCCGATGGTCGCCATATAGCCTGTCCACGCTTTCGCGACCTTCATCTGAAAGCCATCAAGGCCCCAGTCTATGGTGCGCTTTGACACTTGATCCGGCGCAAAAAACATAATCGGCTTTGGCCCCGGTAATATCCCGCCCGGCGCAAACTCTGACCAATGCGATGCACCGATCGCACAGCTATATTTCAGCTGATCTTCGAAATGATGATGGACCGCCGATCTAACCGACGCACTACCTGCAATATCCACATAACAGGTCGGCGCTTCATTATGCAGGCTCTCAATTTCATCATAGTCAACCACCTGATCATATATACCCAGCGATTCCACAAAGGCCTTATTGCCCGCGCTCGTCAAGCCGACAATATGCTGGCGGGTATCGGGCTTATTTTTTGCCATAATCCAAGCGGTACCCATCGCTGTTTTTGATGATGCGCTGGAAATGATCACTTGCCGACCGCCAAAAAAGTCATTGTCCGCCAGAAAATCATCGATCAAAAAGCTGGTGGTAAACAGCGGCCTGAACAACATAATCCGGTCTTCTTGATCCTTGGCATAGCCCGGATCGGCAGCACAGAGCGTATAATGATTATAGACGCTGCTGAGATGGGTGCGGTGCTGGCTGCCGTCCATAAATCCAGCGGGGCTCAGCTTTGCTGGCTCCACAATCAAATAAGACGCCATTGGGAAATAGCCGTATACTCTAGCGCCAACCTCAAGGCCCTTAACGCGGCTTTCCTGCACATCGGCAAAGCCCCAAACGGGCACCCGGCCCCACCGCTTTCCGTCGTCCGAGTCAATCGGAAAGAAGTCCCAATATCTCATCTGATCACCTGCAATGGCATAGGTCACATTATTAGCGGTTAGCGCAAATTTATCAACGGCCAGCGCCACTTGACCGGGACCAATAGCAGGCACGGGCGATTCAACCCGCCGCGTGGTGCTTGGATTATTCCGCTTAACTTCCATGACCGACATAACGGATTCCTTTTCTGTGAGCAATTTCGTGGGCAAAACCGGGGGCAAAAGGGCCAGAAATGCAACCTCATTGTCCAGTCTACGTGAATAGCCGATAAGCGCAAGCCTCCGGGCGCATTTTTGTATCATTTTAACGATTTTGGGGACGTCGTAGCGCTTTTAGATATTATTTCTTAGAATAGTTTTAATTAGTGGTTTATATCTCAAAAGGGGTATTAATCGGAGAAGCCGCCATGGACTATTTTAAAAATACAACGCTTTTGAATGCGCCGGTGCGACGCGCTGCTTATAGCGACCGGACAAGCTATGTAATGGCCGAGATGTCGCGCCTTGCATATTTTAAGTTTGAGGGCGGTGATAATCTCGAAGAGCTTAAAAAATCCATTGAAAAGCTGGTCCCCAAGGGCGCTGATGTTGAAGCGATCGCCCAGCTGATCAAGGCCCGGGTTCAAGCCACAACCAGGGACGAAGGCGAGGAAGCGCTTAGAACCATTCTCTCCACTCATGGGTTCGATCTTTTCAACACATACAATGATGTGAGCACGGGAACGCAGGGGTTTCTGTGCCTCCAGAAGGATCAGAAAATGGCGATCTTGGTCTTTCGCGGAACAGAAATGAACCTGAAGGATATCAAATCTGACGTGAAGGCAACGCTAATTGAGCCGGAGGGCGAGCCAGGTCTGATCGTCCATGAAGGCTATTATAGCGCTTTCCAGTCGATCCGAGAAAATATTCAGGTTGATCTTGATAAGAACGAACTGCGGGACTTTCAAATGTTCATCACGGGGCATTCACTGGGCGGCGCAATAGCGATGGTCGCAACGCGGCTGCTGGCCAGCGATAAAATCGGCGCTTGTTATACCTTTGGCTCACCGCCCGTTGGGACTGCGGATTTCGCCCACACCATTCGCCCGCCCATCTACCGCATTGTGAACCATATTGATATCGTACCACGAATGCCCAACCCTTTTTGGGTGGGTACCCTGATTGGCCTTATCAAGGTCTTTGAGTTTTGCCTGCCAGTCGTTGGTAAGAAATTCTCCAACAGCAATGCCGCCAGAGCTATCAACAAGGTTCTCGGCAACGCCATGCGATACCGACAAAGTGGCTATAGCAGTTTTCTAGTGGGAAACGGAAAGAATGCGCGGCTGCGATACACCGTCGGGCCTTGGGATCTGATGTGGTGGTGGATCAAGCACCTGCCCAAAATCTTTCAAGGCGAGACAAAAGTGCTCAGCGATCATAGCATTGATACCTATGCCAAAAAGCTCGAAGTCTGGGCGGCCAACCGCAACTAGATAGGCCCGCCCACCACGCTCGACAATCAATACGAGTGCGCGTAGAATCCAGTGATGGCAGTTACGGCTCGCGGCGAGAAATACAGGTAACGCCAGCCTGACCTTGTTAAGAAGCCTGACCTTGTTGAAAACTTTTCAAAATTTAGTATGGTTTTGAAGTGACTGCTCTGTTTCCAAAATCCAGAAAACCCAACTCGAACAGGCTTATGCTTGCATTATTCACACTAATCGGGCAACCTCTCAGGCCATCAAAAATAAGGACTATATCATGCCTCGAATTGCTCCGCTGACAGACCTGCCTCAGGATATTGAAGAAGCGCTCACATCGATGATGCCGAAAGGGGTGCCACCGCTGGGTCTATTCCAGACGCTGGCCAAAAACCCGCGCATTCTTGAAAAGTTGAGGCAGTCCAACATGCTGGACCGCGGCACCCTCAGATTAAGAGAGCGAGAACTGATCATCGACCGGATCACGGCTTTAAGCGGCGCCCGCTATGAACTTGGCGTCCACATCGCCTTCTTCGCTGAGAAAATCGACCTGTCGCCTGAACAGATTCATTCAATTGTCTCAGGGGCCTCAAGCGATGACTGCTGGAGCGAGGCTGAAAAATCTATTTTAAAAATGTGTGAAGAATTGCATGCGACATCCAGCGTCAGCGATGAAACATACACAAGCCTTTCCAAGTTTTGGGATGAAAGCCAAGTTATTGAGGCCGTCGCGGTCGCTGGCTACTATAAAATGATTTCCTTTCTCGTCAACGTCATTGAGCCTGACCCAGAGCCGTTTGCCGCCGATCTCTTACCATCAGGCTAATCGGCAGCGACCCTCTACCGATCGAATTTAGTGGCGAGGAGGATGGAGGTTCGGGTGCGCTCGATGCCCTTGATAGCGGCGATGGCATCCAAGATCGCATCCAGGTCACTGGTGGTCTGCGCGGTGACGACCGCCACCAAGTCCTGACTGCCAGTGGATGTGTGCAGCGACCGGATCGCGGGCATGTTTTTCAGGCTGATCACCACTTGGTTTTGCGCTTTCGGCTCGGATCGGATCATCACCAGCGCGCGGACCTGCCCCGCTGCGTGATCATCGGCCAATCTGACGGTATAGCCCGCGATAACACCCGCCCGTTCCAAGCGGTTAATGCGGTCCTGCAACGTGGTACGTGACATGCCCATTTGGCGGGCGAGCTCTGCCGCACTGGCGCGAGCATTTTCAGATAGTAAAGCGATCAGTTTCTGATCTTTGCCATCAAGTAATTTTGACACTATGCCGGGCCTTTCGTCGTTATGTCGGATATTATCAGGCATTATGGCATATAAGACCCTGTTTATCGACGGAATTTTCAACCATACTCCGCGCCAGGTCCGCAGCCGACGCTTGGACCATATAATCAGGGTGCATTGCACCTCACTTTCATTCCAACAAACCCTATGCGGGGGGAGATCATAATGCGTAAAATTCTATTGATGGGCGCTGGTAAAATCGGTGAAATGATCACTGTTATGCTAAGCCAAAGCGGCGACTATCACGTCACTGTTGCTGATATCAGCGAGACAGCACTTGCAGCCATGCCAAAGGGCGCCAACATCGAAACGCTCAAGCTGAACGCCACCGACGCGGATGCGATGGATGCGGCGCTTAATGGCATGTTCGCCGTCTTATCAGCCTGCCCCTTCACCATGAGCAAATATATCGCTCCGGCAGCCAAGCGTGCTGGCGCACACTATTTCGATCTGACGGAAGATGTGGAAAGCACTCGCATGGTCAAGGAACTCGCTGAAGGCGCCGATTGTGCGTTTGTCCCCCAGTGCGGACTAGCGCCCGGTTTCATCACCATTGTCGCTTGGCATTTAACGAAGAAATTTGACAGCCTGCGGAATGTTCATATGCGCGTTGGTGCGCTGCCGCAAATGCCGTCCAACGCGATGAAATATAACCTAACATGGTCCACAGACGGCTTAATCAACGAGTTTTTGCAGCCCTGTGAAGCCATTTTGGGCGGCGAGAATGTTGAGGTGCCACCTCTGGAGCAGTTGGAGACCATCACCATCGACGGCGCTGAGTATGAAGCCTTTAACACGTCAGGCGGCCTTGGCACCCTGTGCGAGACATTGAGCGGCAAAGTCCAAAACTTGAACTACCGCACAATCCGCTATCCCGGTCACCGCGATATTTTAAAGCTGCTCCTCCAAGATATGCGTCTGGGCGAAGACTTTGATCTAGCGAAGCAGATTTTTGAAAAAGCGCTCCCCGTCACCAAGCAAGACGTGGTGTTGATCTTTGTCAATGTCACTGGCGAAAAGAACGGTCAGTTCATGCAGGAAAGCTATGCCCACAAGGTCTATGCGGGTGACATCGCTGGCGGTCATCACACCGGCATCCAGATCACAACAGCCGCAGGTATTTGCGCGATGGTCGATCTGATGGCTGATGGCAAACTGCCGTCAAAAGGCTTCGTCAAGCAAGAAGACTGCGACTTTGAGGATTTCATTGCTAACCGCTTTGGGTCTCATTACGCAAAAAACAATGCGGAAGGCGGCGCCCAGTCGATCGCGGCTGAGTAGACGTCCCATCCGATAAGAAATAAGCTATTCGATAAACAAGAAGGAATAAAAAAAGATGCAAGATCGTATCAAAGATATTATCACCGCTATGGACATGGACCCCGCTGACTTTAATCAGGGCTCCATGAAGGCTTTCAGTCCCATCGACGGCAAGCAAATGGGCAGCGTCGCAGAGGACAGTGTCGCAGACGTCAAAGCTAAGATCAGCAAATCTGTCGAGGCTTTTAAGGCATGGCGGATACTGCCAGCACCGCGCCGGGGCGAGCTGGTGCGCCTTCTCGGCGAAGAACTTCGCAAGGACAAAGACGCCCTGGGCGCCCTTGTTGCCGCGGAAAATGGTAAAATTCTTGAAGAAGGCAAAGGCGAAGTCCAAGAAATGATCGACATTTGCGATTTCGCTGTCGGTGTGTCTCGTCAGCTGTACGGCCTAACAATCGCCTCTGAGCGTCCCGGCCATCACATGCGCGAATATTGGCAGCCTATTGGCCCAGTCGGTATTATCAGTGCGTTCAACTTTCCAGTGGCTGTTTGGTCATGGAACGCGGCGCTTGCCTTAATCTGCGGTGATAGCATCCTATGGAAACCATCCGAAAAATCACCCATGACCGGTATCGCATGTCAAAAGATTTTCGAGCGGGCAGCAGCCAAATTTGGTGATGATGCTCCTGAAGGTCTCAGCCAACTGATTATCGGCGATCGTGAAATCGGTGAAGCCATGGTTGACGACACCCGTGTTCCCCTGATCAGTGCAACTGGTTCAACCCGCATGGGACGCCAAGTGGCACCCCGCGTTGCAGAACGCTTCGGCAAATGTATCCTAGAGCTAGGCGGCAATAACGCGATCATCGTTACAGCCACTGCCGATTTGGATATGGCCATCCCGGGCATCGTGTTTGGATCCGTTGGCACAGCCGGTCAGCGCTGCACAAGCTCGCGTCGCCTGATTGTTCATGAAGACATTTATGATGACTTGTTGCCGCGCCTGAAAAAAGCTTACGGCACCCTCAACATTGGCGATCCCCTAAAAGCTGGTACGCTAGTAGGGCCGTTGATTGATGAAGCGAGCTTCAACGCAATGGAAAAAGCGCTTGAATCAGCCAAAGCTGAAGGTGGCGTAATAACAGGTGGTGGACGCGCAGATGGTGTTGAGGGCGGCTATTATGCTAAGCCAGCCATCGTCGAACTGCCCGAACAAACAGCGACAATGTGTGAGGAAACCTTCGCGCCAATCCTTTATGTCGTGAAATACCGCGACTGGAATGATGCGCTGGATATCCAAAACGCGGTGCCGCAAGGATTGTCATCATCTGTGTTTACAACAGATGTCCGCGAAGCCGAGCATTTCATCAGCCCTGAAGGTAGCGACTGCGGTATCGCCAACGTCAACATCGGCACCAGCGGCGCTGAAATCGGCGGAGCCTTTGGCGGCGAAAAGGAAACAGGCGGCGGCCGCGAAAGTGGCTCGGACGCTTGGAAAGCCTATATGCGGCGCCAGACCAGCACGGTTAACTATAGCCGCGAGCTACCGCTGGCGCAGGGCATCAAGTTTGATCTTGATTAAGCTATAGCCATTTCAAAACAGCGAAAGCCCCGGCCAATACGGTCGGGGCTTTTTGTCTCAGTCGTCTTTTTGATGGATGAACATCAGCGCGAAGGCGCATGAAATGAAGTATTGGAAGGCACCGTTCATCGATGCAGTTCCAGTCGCTGTTTGCCACATCTGGAAAAACGCCGCGCCTATAACGCCGAAAAAGCCGAACCAGACAAGTATGCCAATGCCGGCTCCAATCTCGGCCCATTTTTTAGCGGATTGAAAAGCGTCTGGAGTAGCAGAGCGCTTACCCCACATATCAATTGCGCCTTTAAACAGCAGCAGCCCCGCTAGCAGTTCGCCGGTAAAGACCAAAGCGAGCGCCGCCCAGGCCATCTCAGGACTTGCAGATTTGAAGGCGATCGTTGCTGGATAAACGGTATGATCGACCCCACTCATCACATACATCAGAGCGCCGTGTGCCTGATCAATATTGGCAAAGTTTTGTAAAACATAAAACAGCGCCATTAACCCCGCGATAACGGCGACCATAATCTTTAGATATCTGATATGCATTGTATCCTCCCCTGTGCAGAAGATACTTATATCATAGTCTGGCATTCACCCCAAATTTAGGCCTCTAGCCCGAACGGGTCATCTACCGACAGGCTTGGTTCGGTAAACCATTTTGGGCCTTCTTCAGTCATGTAAAAATGATCTTCCAACCGAACCCCGAACTCGCCGTATACACAAATCATCGGCTCATTTGAAAAACACATGCCCGGCACAAGTATCGCATTATTGCCGCCAACCAAATAAGGCCATTCATGGATATCTAGGCCAATGCCATGCCCCGTGCGGTGCGGCAGGCCGGGGGTTTTATATCCCGGGCCAAAGCCATTGCTTTCAAGATCAGCGCGCGCCGCTGCATCGACATCGGCGACACAAGCGCCCACTTGTGCAGCCTCAAAAGCCGCAGCTTGAGCGGACTTTTCCGCGTCCCATACCTGTCGTTGACGATCAGTGGGCTCACCGAAAACATAGCTTCTGGTGATATCGGAGATATAATCATGAAATTGGCATCCGGTATCGATCAACACCATGTCGCCACCTTGCAGTGTTTGCGGATCTTTTACGCCGTGCGGATAAGCCGTCGCCTCACCGAATAAAACGATCACAAAATAGCTCCCTTTAGGGGCGCCAACTTTGCGGTGCGCTTGATCGATGAAGGCCGCCACCTCGATCGTTGTAATTCCTTCGCGCAAGATAGATGCCGTTGCGCGCTGAACAGCCAGCGTCATGTCCTTGGCCCTCTGCATCAACGCAATCTCGGCTTCTGATTTAACCATTCTACACGCTGCAGTGACAGCCGCTCCGTCCGCAAAGGCACAGCCTGGCAAGGCTTGGCGAATACCGTCAGAGACGAAAAAAGGCGCAGCTTCATCCATCCCAATATCAACCTCACTCAGCCCCCGGTCGGTGAGCACGTCAGCGACACATTCATAAGGATTTTCATGCTCTTCCCATGTCGCGACAGGGCCTTTCAGCACCATAAAGTCTTCTAAGGTGGATTGTTCGAAGGCTGGGCAAATATAGGACATGGTGCCATCATCAAATACGATTACCGCGACCAACCGTTCGCTAAGGTGCCAATGTGTTCCGGTAAAATAGAGCATATTAGTCCCAGCTACGGCAATCATTGCCCGCCAGCCTTTTTGCCGCATGACGTATGCGGCGCGGTCCAGCCTCGTTTGATATTCATCAAGGCTGATCGGCGATAGTCCAGCGGTCATATCGGTCAATGCTGCTAGCGCATCCAGCTCACTTTTTCCGCCCACACCTATCGTCATACAAAATCCTTTAATTCAATTGATTGATAACCAGACAAGGCGAAGAAGTAGCCGCTCGGCTAGCTGTTACTTGATGGCTTAGGGGGCGCTGCGGCAGCCTCAGCTGCTCGGGTCGCTAGAATTTGGTTGGCCAGTGCCATCGTGTGACCGTCGTCCACATCAATAGGACTCTCTGCCCAGGGCATATCGACAACGCCCAGCTTCAAACCAAATTTGAAACGCCCTAAAAAGAGCAGCATACCGCGAGGGATTAAAGCTTTTTGGAACAGCCAGCCAGGAATTTTACCCATGGACCCTGTTGCACGCTCAGGCTTTTTACCAAACTGAGCGCCGTTTCTAAACATCTCGGCAGCAGCTAAAGCTTTGTCATTCATAAGCGCATACAGATTTGCGTTAGAGAATTCGCCGTCTAAAAATTTCAAGAAATTACACTCGCCGTCGGGATATTTATCCTTCGTCACAGCTTTTTTGGTCATCGCGAGAGACGCGTCAGTGCCCGACGCCTCCACCTGATCTAAGAACCAAACGACTTGCTCAGGCAGCAGCAACGCATTATCGCCCGTGGCGACCAGCGTGGGCGTTTTTTCATCTAGGCCCTCTAGGCCTGACATTAAACTATCAGTAAGATTTTGGGCACTGGGCCTGAACCGCGCCCGACCGCTTGCTTCTAGATCAACAAATAAAGGGACATTGCCAAGGACTGCACGGTCCTCGACGACCACTGTGATCCCGCTAATCCGAGAGCAGGCATCTAGGGTTTCCAAGACGTTTTGAACAAGCGGTTTGCCTCCAACGAGGGCAAGACATTTATGCGAAACGCCAGCCGCTTTGGCAACAGGGTTCTCTTCCCCGACCCGCTGAGCAGCCATTATAACCGCATGGTACATTTTGCTCATTTAATCACCTTCATTAGTTTCTTAACCGACTTCAACCCCGGCTCTTTTATATCACTGTGCCACGCGACTCAAGTTGAAAGGGCCTAAACAGAATGTGCCCTCATTTGAAAAACCTAAACCAATACCAAAAAGCCGAAGCTGGGGGCACAATAGTGGAACTGAGCGCGTTATTCAAGCTGAGGAAACAAGTTTAAGTGTGGCCAAGGGTTAGACAGAGTAACTTTAAGACTGTACGGTGAAAACGCAAAATTTATTGCCGTCCAAATCGCGGAAATAGCCGCCATAAAAACCGCCGCCCCTTGGGCCTGTGGCGCCCTCGTCGGCACTTCCAAGCTCCAACGCCTTGGCGTGAATTCGGTCAACAGCAGTCTCATTGTCAGCGCGGAGTGATACCATCGTGCCGTTACCGACTGTCGCCGCCTCACCGTTTTGTGGCTTCACGAGCGCTACTCCTGGCACGCTCATTGACGAAGACCATAATATAAAGTCGCCCCTTGCATACAGTTGACTGGCGCCAAGCTCCGCCATCAAGGCTTCGTAATAGTCGCGCGCCTTGTCAAAATCATTGGTTCCAGCGGTAACGTATCCAATCATGGATGATTCCTTATGAAAAATACGCGCTAAAAATTACGAGCAAGGTACAGCATAGCTGCACTATCCCTAGCGCCTTTTCTGTGGCCTGCATTTTCGCGCAGGGCTAATCGAGTTTCCGCTTGCCATGCCCCAAAATTACCTTTCCAGGCCAGCTCTACCGCAACCTCGCGGCCAGAGGGCGACAGCGACAATTTTTGACTATCCCATATAACGTCCCCTGAGAACCGATCAAGTCCCAGCGCCACTGATGCATTGGTGTGACCGGACTCAATTCGGAGAGGTTGCTTTACCATCAAACTGATGGCGTCATTCTGCTGAAAAGCTCCCGACCAAGTCATTGAGACGTTGGCGCTTGTCGACACCAACTGGTTGGTATCGCCGAGCAGTCCGGCAGATTGTACGCCCGGATCGGTAAGCCAAACAGCGGCCTCGCTCTTCAATCCCAACTTTTCGGTGATCTTTGACGACCAACCGCTGCGCATTACCAAAGAGACAGCGTCATCCGCCAGTCCCACGGCGCCAGCGATCCGTGCACCCAATATACTACCTTTTTCGCTTGTAATTCCTGCACTAGCAAACCAATTAGATGCTGGGCCAACCGTGTCATATCGCAGCTCGACGTGTTTATGCCGTGATTCAAATTGGATAGCCGGATCAGCTATAAATAGAGATGGCCCAGCTTGGCCCCTAGGCGCGCTCTTGCTCATCGAAAAGCCCCAGGTCACTCGGCCACCGTTTACCAATTGAGAATTGGTAAAATAGATATTTGAATAGCCGCCGGGCTCTCCTGCTCGCTCTCGGGTCAGAGAAATCCCATCGGCCGGAAGCCCAGCCCCAAGATTGGATGCACTATCAGGCGTCATCGCAGCGCTGAGGGATCGGCCAATGCCGAAGCGGATGCTTCGGTCCTCCAGTGCGATATTAAATTCGGCTGTAGCACCCTCTGATATAGCCTGCTGGCGCTCGAAATCGGAAAAGGCCCAGCTGTGATTGATTATCGCTTGATCCCGCTGAACACCGCCTGAAAACTGGAATCCCCCGGGCAAACTGAAACCAGTGCTCTGCCAGTTGCGGCGGCTTTCTATAGTCTGTGCAATTTGTATTGGCTGGAAACTGGACTGATGAGACCCAGATAGATCAAGGGAGAAATCGCGTCCAAATTTATCAAGAACCATAGTTTTAGAAAGCACGCGTTGAAAAACTTGACCATCTCCGAAGCCGCCACTTGAAATAACTTGAACGCCGGAAGGAGTGCCCCCAGCAGCAGCCCCTGGCGTCGGCACCGTCACCGTACCAATCGGCCGCACCGCTGCATTCACGTTAAGCATGCCATGACCATATATGTTGTCAACGCCAGGCGCCCCGAGATCAGTGGCTGAATCGAAAAGAACTTGGCGAACCTCCCTGGCAGTTAGGCTAGGCCACCGCTGCATAATCAAAGCAGCCGCACCAGACACAAGAGGCGCAGAGAAACTAGTGCCATCCAAAAAATAAAGCCCCGGCCCGTCATCGTCGGTTTCCCAATAGCTGACAACATCAACACCCGGGGCAACCATAAAATGGCTCTGGCTTTCACCGTCACCTGCAGCATCTGAAAAGCTTGCAAGCACATTGTTTTCGTCAACCGCACCGACAATGATCATCGCCCCATCACCCGAATCCAACGCGCCACCCTCACGCAGTCTATCTAAGGCATCCAAATTTGATAAACTGGGTTCAGGATCACCATTGTTGCCCGCAGACGACACCAATAAACCACCAGCAAAAACAAAATTAGTGTCAAACTCCGTTACATATCGCTCACTTACACTAGGAGGGTTGCTGATAATATCGTCCTCGTCATAGCCTAGGGATTTGTTTGCGATGCGCGCGCCGCGTGTAAACATGTAGGTCCATGGATCAGAGACACTATATAGAATGCCGTCTTGGGTTACTTGATACAGATCTACACCAGAAAAGAAATCCACGGCTAAGACTTCTGCATCAAATGCTAGGCCGTGGGTGCCGGTGCCATCTTTCACACCCGCCGCAACAACCGCTACCGACCGAGCATGCGGGTTGGTGCTGGCTGTGTCGCCAATCTGTGCTTCGTAAATATCAACATATGTTTGGTTGCGGCCTCGGCTATCGCTCGAATAATTCACATCTCCCGCACTCAGATCGAAGTTGAAATCAAAGACCCCAATGATAACCCCGTCACCCGTATATCCTTGGGCATACGCCTCTGCGGCTCCCACAGCCTCTAGAGCTGGATTATTGTTATATTCAGCTGTTCTGAAATCACTGGCGCTTAATTGCGGCACAGGAGGCGGTGGCGGAGGCGGTGTTACCTGCCGGCTTATCGAAGTACTCGTTGTACTTCCACCTCCGCATGCTGTTAAGACACTGCAACTTAAAAGAACAGACACATAATATAAACGGGACTTTGACTTCATAACACTTCCTCATACGCTAATACTGAGGGAAATGATGCAACAGGTTTAAAGGAATGCCAAGGTTAATCAGATCACATTTTATCGGAAATCTATTGAAGCCGCTCGTCAGCGCTAATTGTACCAGTAATCCAGCTACCACCCAGCATTCTCTCGCCGTCATAGAAAACGGCTGCCTGCCCCGGCGAAACGCCCGCTTCATGATCGGTGAATGTGACACTCGCGCGACTTGGATCATTCGGATCAGCATAGAGGATCGCTGGCACGCCAGGCCTAGTGGAACGGATGCGAGCCAAAACGGGAAGGCCTTCGCTTGGTATATCACCGGACAGCCAATTCAGCTCCTTGACCGTAATACCTTTGGTCAATAATGCCTCTTTAGGGCCAACGATAACCTGTTTCTTGGCGGGGTCTAGCTTTACAACATATAACGGGTCTACAGTACCACCAACCCCGATGCCTCGCCGCTGACCAATGGTATAGCGTACGATACCGCCATGCTCACCCAATTTTTTCCCGTCAAGGTCAACAATATCCCCCGGCTCCATCGCGCCGGGCCGGAGCCGCTCAATGACATCAACATACTTACCTTGCGGCACAAAGCATATATCTTGACTGTCAGGTTTATCTGCGACCTCTAGGCCATACCGTTCAGCGAGCGCACGAACCTCAGGCTTTTCAAGGCCGCCAAGAGGGAAACGCAGAAAATCAAGCTGCTCCTGTGTTGTAGTGAACAAGAAGTAACTTTGATCGCGGTTCTTATCGATGCCGCGGTGCATCTCCGCCGCACCGGAAGCAGGCTGGACGCGCTTCACATAATGACCTGTCGCCATACAATCAGCATCCAAATCACGCGCCGTATCCAAAAGGTCTTTAAACTTGACCGTCTGATTACATTTAACGCAGGGAATTGGCGTCTCGCCTTTTATATAGCTGTCGGCGAAATCTTCCATCACCTGCTCTTTGAACCGATTTTCATAATCAAGCACATAATGCGGTATGCCAATCGCCTCACTGACACGCACCGCATCATGGATATCTTGCCCAGCACAGCAGGCGCCCTTCTTTTGAATAGCAACACCGTGATCATATAACTGCAGCGTAATACCGACGACATCATAGCCTTCTTCCTTCAGCAAGGCTGCTGTCGCACTGCTGTCAACGCCCCCCGACATGGCCACTACGACCCGGGTTTCTGATGGGGGCTTATTGAAGCCAAGGCTGTTTATCTCTGACGTCATATCAAATTCTCTGCATCCGTCACCCGCATGTAGGGCGCACTTTTCTATAGCGAGCATATAAGATGTATTGAGCTGACAGGCAAGACCTTCCGCCTAATTCTCTCTTCGGAAAGATTCTGCCCAGATAGAACGGGCAGATTCTGCTTAGCGGTATCAGGGCGCAGCGTCACCACCATCATAAACCCTTACTGATCAATGGCCATAGTAAGCATCTGAAAACTGGCCCGGCTTTTGCAAGGATGAGGCTGAAGAATAACTCGGTCAGAATGCCGCTAACCTAAAAACACCCGCAAGGTGGAGACTTAAAACAATGACCGTAGCTGACTTTTTTACATCAATCACGCCTTCAAAGGGCGCAGCAGCATCTGTTTTAGCTGGTAAGTCAGGCCACGCTGCAGCGGATGCTGGCAAAGGAAGCTCCCAGCAAGGCAAAGATTTCGCCGCGATCTTAGAGCAAGTCAGCCAAGCCCAGCAGGAAAATCAAGCTCTAGCAGCTTCTAACCGGTCGGCTGCAGAGCAGGCTTCGAACGCTATTCCACAGACTTTATCAAATAACAGCCCTGAGACAGTTCCTGGCTCCCTTGTTTCCGGTCTTAAGGGCGATGGTAGCGACGTCATGGCTCCCGGGCTGATGGCAGCGCAGCAGATGGCTTCATCAGATCAAGCTCAAATGCAAATCTCGATGGTCATTGATAAGATGAATAGCAAAGGCCAGTCGACTGGGTTGGATCAGCCAACTGGGCCAATCATTGCTAGTCAGGCAAATCCCTCCGCCAGCAATTTGAACAGTAAGGCTGCATCGCCTGCAGTTGTCTTGACACCAGCTGGTGCCGCCGAGCTGAAAGAATTTATATCTACCCTTCCCGTGGAGGCTTCAACTTCGGAACGGGTGGCCGCTATCCAAACATGGGTCGGCGAGAACACTGGTGCCGTAGTCAACAAGCCTAGCGCGGCAATTGCCTCGGGAACAAATACGGCAAGCATCGCCAACACCTCGGCTGCGGAAGCAAATAACGCTAAACTTAATGCGCTGGTTACTGGTATTGAGAAAGCTGAACTCAAAGTAGCAGCGATCAAGACCGACCAGGCCATGGCGGCACAGAAATTACCTGAAGCGATGATGGCTGATCCGGCTAGCCCACAAGCCAGTATGGTTGGTGCTGCTCAGCAATCAACTCAGCAATCAGGCAAAAACACAGCTGGCAATCAAGGAAATAACGTGAGCGTTAACCGCGCTGCCCTAGCATCTGCAAACGGGCAGTCGGCGGCGCAATCGTCAGCGGCCAATGGCTTGAGCAAATCACCAGCTTTTGAAGCAGGTACACTGCCGTTCATGGCCGCGGAAACCAGGCCCGCACCCCAAGCGCCTGGATTTGTTCCGCCAGGCCTTCAAGCTTGGGTTGATAGCTCTGCGCTTGCGTCTGGTGACAGCCTGGAATCAACTGTCTTTTCATCAGCGCAGGGATTGGCGCCCAATAGCGCTCAGACAATGCAAAGCGCCAAAACATTAACACCGCAGCAGGCTGCAATGGCTCGTCAACTGGCCGATCAAGTCGGTGTCTCCATCAACAAAGCTGTAGATAACGGTGTGAGCGAATTTACCATCCGCCTCAACCCAGCTGAAATGGGTAACGTGACCGTCAAGCTTCAGTTTGGTGACACCGGCCTTCTCCGCGCTACAGTTATGGCCGATAGCCGCGAAACACTGGACTTATTGCAACGTGATGCTCGCGGCTTAGAGCGGGCCCTGGGTGAAGGCTCAAAAGGCGCCCCAAGCATTGATTTTTCATTGGATGACCCAGGCGGTGAAAGTGCTGGGAAAGCCTTTGCTGAGGCGCTTCATGAAGATAATATGAAAGACAATATGGCCCTTAAGGATGGTAGTGAGCACGGCGACTTTGCCCGCAAAAGCAATCCATCTGGTGCGAGTGATGAGGAGATATCACTTGAGGCCATTTTGGCTTCGGTGACTACCGAAACTGGCATTGACGTTAATGTGTAATCCCGCGCGTTAGAGCCCCGCGAAATCAATCAAGGACGATAAAATGGATTTTTCAACTATAGCAGCAGCCTCAAACCAGGACCAGTCACAGGCCGATAGAGCTGGTTCCAAGATAGCCTCTGACTTTGCGGGCTTTATGACGCTGCTGACAACCCAGTTGCAAAATCAGGACCCAATGGATCCGATGGATAGCGCTGAATTCACCAATCAATTGGTTCAATTTGCGGGCGTAGAGCAACAAATCGTGGGCAACAAAAACCTTGAGGATTTGAACAAGCTTACCCAGCTTTCAAACATCGCCGGTGCTGCTAGCTATCTATCCCGCGAAGCAGTGATTGCCAGCGATATCGCAACATTGGACGGTGGTGACGCAGTTTGGGATTATAGGATCAGCTCAGCAATCGATGATGTGACTTTAAAAGTCTATGATGCCGGGGGTACCCTTGTGTACCAGCAGCCTGGTCAGGCCAAATTGGGCCAGCATGAATTTGTCTGGACGGGGGTAGCGGTAGACGGTTCACAGCTTACCGAAGGAGCTTTCCGGTTAGAAGTGGAAGCAAATGATGGCGACGGAGAACCCCTCAACATTCCCACATTTGTAACAGATCGCATCGTCACAATTGATACCCGAGGACAAATTCCAATTTTCCAGGTTGGCGCGAATGACGTCAGTCAGTCCGATATTATTGCATTATCAATTGGGGCTAAAAACCTCGATGAGTAAAATGCGCATCACCTAGGCGCGCTATGCGCCAATAGCGACAGGTCGAATGTTTGTCGTCGCCGCTGATCAAACTGACCAGCACAGCAGAATGCCAGATGAAATGTATGACGTAACTTTAATTATAGGAGACCTTAAATGGCATTCGCAGCACTTGCAGCAGGCGTATCAGGCTTACAAGCCTTCACCCAAGGGGTTGGCGTTATCGCTGACAACATTACCAACGTAAATACAATAGGTTTTAAGGAATCACGAGCGCGCTTTTCTACCTTAGTGACCGAAACTTCATCCGGTTCAGCCTATTCACCTGGCGGTGTTCGTGCGTTCTCTGAAACCCTAGTCAGTAAGGAGGGCCTATTGCAGCCTTCCGAAAAGGCAACAGATCTCGCGGTTGACGGCTCCGGTTTCTTTGTCGTAAAACAGGCGCCAAGCGCCGAAGAAGACGGTGAGTTCGTCTTCACTCGCGCTGGAGGTTTTACACAGGACAGTGAGGGCTTCTTGAAAAATACAGCAGGTTTATTCCTGATGGGCTGGCCAATAGCCAGCGACGGTTCACTACCTATCAGCAAGCAGGATTTGGGCGAATTAAGGCCTATTAATATTTCTGATCTTAATGGCCTTGCTCAAGCGACCACTGATGTCTCCATTCGTGCGAACATTCAAGCAACAACGCCTATTAATCCTCTATATGTGGATCCAGGCAACTTGCCAGCCGGCACGGCTGTGCCAGTTTTTGAACCAGGCGACTTGGCGGACGGCACGGCTGTTGCAGATTTTGAAACCGAGGTAAATGTCTTCGATAGCCAAGGTGGTAGCCATAGAGTTATAATAGCGCTCACAAAAATTGGGACCAACACATGGGCCGTCGACGGTTACGCAGATAACCCGATTGAACTAGATCCAACCGAGCACCCCGACGGTCTTATTTTCTCCGGGGAGCTCGTCTTCAACGGGGATGGCACGATTGATCAAACCAATTCAACCTACGTCCCAAGCTCGTCGCCGGAGATTTTCTATAACGCCTTACCAACAGCGCCGAATCAGCCGCTTGATCAGGTCGTCAATTTTGACTTTGGCACGGATGGGCAGAGAAATGGCTTTACACAGTATGGCAGCGTATCGACAACCATTTCATCAAGCGTAAATGGTGACAGCTTTGGTAACGTGACTGGTGTTAGCATTTCAACTGAAGGCGATGTTTCAGCCCTATTCGATAACAGTTTGACGTTGACTGTGTTCAGGCTGCCGATTGCAACTTTCCCCAATGATAATGGTTTGTCGCGGCGGCAAGGAAATGCTTACAGTGCATCGGATCTGTCGGGTAGTTTCAACCTAGTTGAAGCTGGTACAGGTGGCGGCGGTAAAATTGCTCCAAACTCGCTAGAGTTATCGACGGTCGACTTGGCAAATGAATTCGCCGAGCTGATTAAAACCCAGCGAGCCTTCTCAGCGTCAACTCGGATTATTACGACGTCTGATGAAATTCTAGAAGAGCTTACCAGACTATAAGCTTTAGCTAATCCTGCGACGGTATCCGTCGCATCCGACTGCGTCATACATTGGGTGGCTGAACATAGGTTCAGTCACCTTGCGGCGTTTAACGGTCCCCATATAATTAATCTGATATTAACCACGTTAGTTAGACCTTTCTTAAGTCCCTGCTGGCACAATAGCTGTGTTGATATGTAGCTAGTTGGTAGGAGGCGTTGAATGGTCGTGCAAAAAGGCGCACAGCGAGAAACAGTGATTGGTCCGAACGGAACGACCATATCCATTGATGACCTGCCCCCGACCAACACAACGCGCTGGGTCATTCACCGAAAAGCTGAAGTCGTCGCTGCCGTCCAAGGAGGCTTAATCTCCCTCGATGAAGCATGCAGTCGCTATTCTTTAAGTGTCGAAGAATTTCTATCTTGGCAAACAGCCTTCGCGAAAGACGGGCTGGCTGGCCTTAAAGTTACAAAGGCCAAACACTAGCTGCCAAAAGTGGCAATAGGTCTCTATTCTTCACCAATTCATTAAGCGATCTAGGGCTGAAAATCAGCGCCTATTCGCGAATTGGCATGGAATATGAAGATTATCAGTAAATAGTTACTTTTTCGCTTGGATATTAGGCAATTATTGCCTAGTCTATATCCATGGAAATACTAAATTCTTAGGAAGATAGTAAGGATTTTGGTCTATTCAATCTTTAAGACGCCTTTGAAGCTAGGCGATGCGAAGACAAGGCGGAAGTAGGGCGGGTCCACATTACGGATGGGCGCGTCGATATTGAGGGGGCTAACCATGGATGGGCTATTACAATTTATCAGAACGATAGGCACTGGTCGGCTCATCGCTTTTGGAGCCGTGGTGCTGGTGGCGGTTCTCTTTTTCTCGACTGTTGTTGGCGAAATTAGTAAGCCTACAATGGGCCGGCTCTTTACCGATATGGACCCCGCAGAGGCTAACCGCGTTGTACAAGAACTTGAGACCCAAGGCGTTGAGTATGAATTGGGTGCCAATGGCACAATGGTGCTGGTGCCGCGCGATCAATTGGATCGTCTGCGCATCTCCCTGGCTGGTGAGGGTGTTGTCGGTCAAGTCATCGGAAAAGAACTGTTCGATTTGGACCAAGGCTTTGGCCAGACTTCCTTCGAATTACGTGTTAATTACACCCGTGCTATTGAAGGCGAACTAACCCGCACAATTAATTCCATGAATGGTGTGCGCGGCGCCCGTGTACATCTTAATATTCCAGAGACAACAGCCCTAGGACGAACCCGTAATGAGCCTTCCGCTTCAGTAGTGTTAGAGGGATCAGGGGGCGGCATCGGCGAAAGCCAGGCCCGCACCATCCAGTCGATTGTGGCTGGCTCGGTTGAGGGTTTAACCGTTGATAATGTTACGGTGGCGGACGGCAGTGGTCGGCTGCTGGCAGATGGTGGTGGCAGATCAGGTCAAATCGGCGGTAGTATTGATGAAAGCCGCCGGATGAAAGAAGTCGAGCTGCGACAAAAGATTATAGACATACTAGAGCCCGTCGTCGGCATGGGCAAAGTTCGCGCTGAAGTTAGCATGGAGCTATCCCGCAACAGGACAACGGTCGAGACTGTTGAATTTGATCCCGACTCGGTGGTATCGGCTACAGAGACTGAGACCACTGAGGAACAGGACACAACGATACAAGATGAGACGACCTCAGTAGATGCGAACGTCGCTGATACCGCTCAAAATACATCTCAAGACACAAGCAGCCGAGAGGTATCGCGCGAGATTGTTCGCAGCGAAGTCGGCTCAACCCGGACCGTTCAAGTTGTAGAACCTGGCGAGTTGTTGAGTTTAAATGTCGCCGTACAAGTTTCGAAGAAAAAAGTTCAAGACGCGGCACAAGATGGCTCGTCTCCTGCTGTCTATGAATCATGGGGCGATGCGCAAATTCAAGCGATGACAGCTCAGGTCAATGCGCTTTTGCCGACAACTCCGCTGCAAGATGGCGTCATCACGAAAACCTTTACCTTGAATGAATTTGACTGGATCGAGCCGCCCCGGGTTGAGCTGGATACAGGACGCCAGCAAATCGCCGGCATCGACGTTGAAAGCGCCCTGCCTCTTGTGAAGTGGCTGATGGTCGGCGCTTTAGGCGTGCTTATCCTGCTGATCGTTATTAAGCCTATCCTTAGTCGCGTCCTTGAAGCTATTCCGGCTGCCGCAGCTGCTGATGCGCAGGCGCAATTGGAGAGCCAGCTAGCGGCGGCAGCGCCCGCGCTCACTGGGCCTGGTGGCAGTGTTACCGAAGACACCATCGCTGCAGCCCTTGCGGGAGATGAAGATGCTGCAAAGGAACTGCGAATAGCGAGAAGCAGCGGGACGATGTCAAACGATATGAAGATTGCTTCGAGGATTGATGTTGCACAGGTTGAGGGCCGCGTCCAAGAATCGGCGATCACGCGTGTGGCCGAAATTGTCCGAGCCCATCCTGATGAAAGCGCCGCTATTATTAGATCCTGGTTATATGCGGATTAAAGCCGCTGAGCCATATTTCCTTGCAAAACAGCATAGGTAGACCAAATGATTGAAAGACACGACGACTTAAACAAGATGAGCGGCCCGCAAAGAGCGGCGGCATTCATGCTGGCATTGGGTGAAGACTATGGCCGCTTGGTTTGGGATGGTCTGTCTGATGACGAGATCAAGGAGCTATCCCAGCACATGTCTAATCTTGGCCCTATTTCAGCCGATGTAATAGAGGAGCTTTTCGTCGAATTTGCAAGCCGGGTATCAAGTGTCGGTAACTTGAATGGGTCATTCGAAAGCACCGAACGCTTGCTGGCCAAGCTGATGCCCTCTGACCGTGTGTCGTCGATTATGGATGAAATTCGCGGCCCTGCCGGGCGCACGATGTGGGATAAGCTGGGCAACGTGAATGAAGTTGTTCTAGCGTCGTATCTAAAGAACGAATACCCTCAGACCGTTGCTGTGGTTTTGCAAAAAATAAAAGCCGAGCACGCTGCAAGGGTCCTGTCTGTCTTACCCGAAGACTTTACGATGGAAGTCGTCATGCGGATGCTACGGATGGAATCCGTGCAGAAGGAAATCTTAGATAAAGTCGAGCAGACCCTACGGATCGAATTTATGAATAACTTGGCGCGCACCAGCCAGCGGGATAGCCACGAGACGATTGCCGAAATCTTCAACTTCCTTGATCGTAATTCCGAGGCACGCTTCTTAGCAGCGCTAGAAGACCGTAGCCGCGAGTCAGCTGAGCGTATCCGGGCGTTGATGTTTACATTCGAAGACCTTGCAAAACTGGACCCAGGCGGGGTGCAGACGCTGCTTCGCAATATCGAGAAAGACAAGCTGGCTATGGCTATGAAGGGGGCCAGCGACACGCTGCGTGACCTGTTCTTTTCTAACATGTCTGAACGCGCTGCGAAAATTCTGCGTGAGGACATGGAGGCGATGGGCCCTGTTCGCCTGCGAGACGTTGACGAATCCCAAATGGAAATGGTTGGTAAAGCGAAGGACCTGGCTGAAGCTGGCGAGATCGTTCTGTCAGATAGTAAAGGCGAGGACGAGCTCGTTTACTAACGGGCCTCAAGGAAAAATATATGGCAGAACCAGTTAAATTTACTTTCAACAAAAACTTCGATGGTGGCAAAAAGCTCAAGCAAGAAGAAGACCTTGCTGAGGTTGAGAAACGGATCGAGGCGGCTTCCGCTGAAAGCTATTCAAAAGGCCTGGAGGACGGCAAGGCGCAAGCCCTTGAATCAATCGAGAACCACATTTCCAGTGTACTAGCGGACGTTGAGGCGGCCGCTAAGGGTCTGCTTGATGAACGCGCCAAACTGGAGGCTCAAGTTCGCAACGATGCCAGCCAGTTGGCGATGGCTATTAGCTCTAAGCTAGCGCCAGCGTTGGTCAGACATAATCCGTATGGCGAAATCGACGCCCTCGTGACGGATTGCTTTGAGATATTTAAGGACGAACCGCGGCTCAGCCTTCGGGTCAACGACACGCTGGCGGAAGACATGGAAACTCGCTTGGATCACCTGCGTATTGCCGCAGGATTTACCGGCAACGTGATGATTATACCTGATCAATCAATCGCTGTTGGTGACTGCCGGATGGAGTGGCCCGACGGTGGTGCCGAACGTAATATCGGCGACGTGATGGAAAAAGTTGAAGAAGCAGTAGAGCGCTTTTTAGACAGAGGCCGCGATGAAGCGGTTACAGGCTGAACGCGAGGAAGGAAGCTGAATGCCAAACGACGAAAACGAAAATGAAAATGTCGGCCTGAACGAATTGGGATCAACCTCTGGCGGCCCTGAGCTTGCGAAGGGTAACGAGACCCAAGTTCGGATAGGCACGGATCTTGAGCCTGTTTTTGACGTACCCGTCATGGTTCAAGCGGTCCTAGGCAAGTCAACGCTTGAGGTCAGCCAATTGTTGAAATTAGCGCCCGGCGCTGTCATCGAACTGGACCGAAAAGTTGGGGAAGCCATTGATATATATGTCAATAACCGACTGGTTGCTCGCGGCGAGGTGGTCCTTGTTGAAGATCATTTGGGCGTGACAATGACCGAGATCATCAAAATCGATGGCAATGGTTAGGGTGATATAATGAGCGCTTTGGTCGGCATGCTGATTGCTTTTGGCCTCGTCATCGGGGCAATTGCGCTTGGCGGATCGGCCGGAGCTTTTTTCGATGTGCGGGGTCTGATGATCGTTTTTTTTGGTACCTTTGCGGTGACGGCGGTTAGTTTTGGTCCCGGTCAAATCTTGCACGTGCCACGGCTGGTCTGGGATGTATTAAGAACTGGGCAGCGTGATTTGTCGGCTGAAACAATTCGCCTGTTAAAGCTCGCGACAGAGGCAAGAAAGCACCAGGATTTATTGTCGCTGCAAAAACTGGTTGGCAAGCTGCGAGACCGGCCATTTCTGGCCAAGGCAGTCACAATGGCCGCAGAGGGTCATAGCCCCGATGAAATAGAGCAGAACATGCGCCAAGACGCTAACAGCATTGCCGAGCGACACGGAGAAGCCGTCGATATTTTGCGCCGCATGGGTGATATCGCGCCGGCTATGGGCCTGATCGGAACACTGGTCGGCTTGGTGCAGATGCTGGGCAGCCTTGATCAGCCCGAAGGCATTGGTCCGGCGATGCAGGTGGCGTTGCTGACAACGCTATACGGTGCCTTGCTGGCTCATTTGATCTTTATTCCGCTGGCCGCGAAAACTGAACAATGCGCCAACGAAGAGAATTTACTGAATAATATATATGCTATGGGGGCCGCTTCCATCAGGCGGCAAGAAAATCCCCGTCGGCTAGAAATGCTATTGAATACGGTGCTACCACCAACAGCCCGCGTTCGGCATTTCAAGTGACGGTAGGCCAGAAGGCAAACGAGGAGAAGACCACATGCGACTATTGATAGTCGGTACGCTGAACGGACAATTGGGTGCCGCAAGTAAAATTGCGATGCAGCGGGGCGCGCAGGTGACTCACGCTTCAGATTATGATGCCGCCATGCAGATCTTGCGGACGCGCGGAGCCGATCTGATGATGGTCGAGGTTGAGCTTGGCATTCCAGCACTCATTCCCATGCTGCGGGCTGAACATTTCTCCCTACCCGTCGTGGCGTGCGGCATTGGCACGGATCCAAAAATTGCAGCTGCCGCAATTCGCGGCGGCGCCAAAGAATATATTCCGCTGCCACCTGACGCCGAATTAATTGCCGCGGTCCTTGAGGCGGTTGCTGAGGATAGTCAGTCCTTTATCTTCCGAGATCCGGTGATGAAGGCAACCGTTGCCATGGCCGACCAAGTGGCCCCCAGTGAGGCATCAATTTTTATCACCGGTGAAAGCGGAACCGGTAAAGAGGTGATCGCTCGGTATCTTCACGAAAAGAGCAAGCGCTCGCGCAAGCAATTTGTTTCGGTGAACTGCGCGGCCATTCCTGAAAACTTGTTGGAATCAGAATTATTCGGCCACGAAAAAGGCGCCTTTACCGGGGCCGTAGCGAGACGAATTGGTAAGTTTGAAGAAGCCGACGGAGGCACTTTGCTGCTCGATGAGGTCTCCGAAATGGATATCCGGCTGCAAGCCAAGTTACTACGTGCCATTCAAGAGCGCGAGATCGATCGTGTTGGCGGCAGCAAGCCCGTGAAAGTGGATATACGGATTATCGCAACCAGTAACCGCAACCTCACCGAGGCGGTTACTGCCGGTACCTTCCGCGAAGATTTATTCTTCCGGCTCAACGTCGTTAATCTGCGGGTCCCGCCCCTACGCGATAGACCAGCGGATATTGCAGCACTCAGCAAGTATTTCGCGGAAAAATATGCCGATGTAAATAAAGTTGAAGCACGCCCCGTCTCTGATGAGGCGCTTCGCCAACTGGTCAGTCATAACTGGCCCGGCAACGTTCGTGAGTTGGAAAATGCCATGCACCGGGCCGTTTTACTTGCCACAGGCGATAGCATAGGGCCGAGCGCGATCTTGCTACCCGACGGCAGCGGTCATCTTACCGGCTACGAGACAGCAGCAGCGACACCAGCAAGCAATAGCCAGCCGGATCACACTGGTCTTGCTAATGCAGATATTGAGGTTGCAAACCTAGTCGGCAAGACCGTGGCCGAAGTGGAGCGAGAGCTAATTATAGACACTTTGAAGCATTGTTTGGGAAATCGGACCCATGCTGCCAATATACTTGGAATATCGATAAGAACGCTTCGAAATAAGTTAAATCTTTACCAGTCTGATGGCATGAACGTACCACAGCCCGGTGATGGAGCTCCCGGGCTATAACGAAGACATATCAGGGCTCGATGAATCCCGTAGATGGCTAGCAGGACACCACTTATATGAGTGATAGCAATTCTAAAGCAGACGCAGTAGGCCAAGAAGGAGTCGTGGGTGGCTTTAACTTCGGCAGCTTCTTGCGTAAAGCTGGTGGCACAGACGTTCTGATGGCGCTGGGGATCATGACGATCCTCTTTATGCTTTTGATGCCAATGGCGCCGTGGGTTCTTGATATGATGCTAGCTTTATCAATGACCTTTTCGGTCTTGATCCTGATGAACTGTATGTTCATCCAAAAGCCGCTAGAATTTAACAGTTTCCCTACGATTTTGTTGATTGCAACAATGCTCCGCCTGTCCCTTAATATGGCATCAACTCGATTGATTTTAGCCGAGGGACACACAGGAACCGCGGCTGCGGGCCAAGTTATTCAGGCTTTTGGTAACTTTTTGATGCAGGGTCAAGTCGTTATCGGCGTCATCATTTTCGCAATTCTTGTGATTGTGAATTTTGTCGTAATCACTAAAGGTTCAGGCCGTATCGCTGAGGTTGCCGCCCGCTTCTCACTAGATGCAATGCCTGGCAAGCAAATGGCAATTGACGCGGATTTGTCATCCGGTCTAATCAGCGAGGATGATGCTAGAAACCGCCGTAAAGAATTGGAGAGCGAAAGCGTCTTCTTTGGATGGATGGACGGTGCTGCAAAGTTTGTCCGCGGTGACGCTGTTGCAGGTCTCTTGATCACTTTCATCAACGTCATCGGCGGCATTGTTGTCGGTACTGTCATCCAAGACCTATCTTTCGGTGAAGCGATCAATCGTTACACGTTGCTTACCATCGGTGACGGCCTTGTCAGCCAGATCCCCGCCCTGATCGTATCGACAGCTGCAGGTATGCTGGTGACCAAGTCTGGTGTTGCTGGCAGCACGGACGTAGCGGTGATTGGCCAGCTATCGAATTATCCCAAAGCTATGGGCGTCACGGCAGCGCTGCTGTTCGGTTTTGGCCTGCTGGAAGGCATGCCAACGATCATCTTCTTCACGATTGGTAGCGCGCTAACATACGCGGCATTCGCTGTTGACCGAAAAAGCAAACGGCTGGAGGCGGAAACGGAACAAGCCGCGATCGCAAAAACTGCTGACGATGCGCCAGGCGAAGAACCTATTTCGAAATCACTAGCGCTTGATTCCGTCCGCCTTGAGCTTGGCTATGGCTTGCTGGCAATGATCAATGATGATTCTGGCTTCCGCCTTACCGATCAGATCAAAGCCCTTCGCCGCCAGCTCGCCACTGAAATGGGCTTCGTTATGCCCAGTGTTCGTATCCTTGATAATATGCAATTGCCAGCCAATACATACGTTATCCGCGTTAAGGAAACCGAAGCCGGTCGCGGAGACATCCGACCCGGCATGCTGTTAGTGATGGATCCCCGAGGCGAGCCTGTCTCAATTCCCGGTGAGGCAACCACTGAGCCAGCCTTCGGTTTGCCCGCCGTTTGGGTTGATACCGCCAGTCAAGAGGAAGCAAACTTCAGAGGCTATACCGTTGTCGATGCAGCAACTGTTGTCACCACACATCTAACCGAAATTATCCGCGATAATATGCCTGATCTGCTGAGTTACGCTGAGACGCAAAAACTACTCGACGAACTGCCCGGCGACCACCAGAAGCTAATTGCCGATTTGGTACCCAATCAAATATCATCAAGCGGCATACAGCGTATTTTGCAGAATTTACTAGCCGAACGGGTCTCGATCCGTGATCTGCCGTCTATCTTAGAAGGCATAGCGGAGGCTACTGGATTTACTCAGAATCTGATATCAATCACTGAGCATGTCCGCACCCGGCTAGCGCGTCAGCTTTGCGCTACCAACACGAATCACGAAGGTTTTCTTGTCTTAGTCAGTCTGTCACCGGAATGGGAGCAAGCCTTCGCCGAGAGCCTGCTAGGGCAAGGCGAGGACAAGCAATTGGCTATGGCGCCCAGCAAGCTGCAGGAGTTTATCAATGCAGTTCGCGTGGTTTACGACCAGCAAGCACAGCGCGGTGAAACGCCCGTCATGTTAACAAGTCCGGGCGTTAGACCTTATGTGCGATCGATTATTGAACGCGTTAGGCCGCAGACTGTGGTCCTAAGTCAAAATGAAGTTTATGCGAAAGCGAAAATCCGCACGCTTGGTCAAATATAATGATCAACCGTGTTAAGGGAGCCTAGGTAACGTCCATGCGTTTAAAAGTATATAGTGCGCCGACGATGATGGAAGCGATGACCAAAGTTCGCGATGAACTTGGGCCTGATGCTATCATTATTTCCAGCGAGGAGAGCAGCAAAATAGGCGGTGCCCGCGTTACAGCGGCGCTGGAGTCTATTCAAGAGCCGCCGGTCGCTAATATCCCCGATCGGCCCCATTTTGAAAAACTCGATTTAGCTGAGTTGTCGGGCGGGTCTTCCGCTGACTATGACAAGGGCGAGGTCAGCGCTGTCATTAACTACCACGGCCTTACCGCAGAAATAGCGCAACAGTTGGATACAATGGCTAGGTCAGTGGATGCCGTTAGCCTTACGGAAGCCTTTGCTGCCGCACTTGAAACTGTCATCCACTTTGCTCCTCTTACAGATAAAACCAGCCGGCCGATCATGCTTGTTGGCCCTCCGGGTGCTGGAAAGACCGTCTCTGCTGCCAAATTAACCGCTGATGCGGTATTGAATGGCCGCCCTGTTTCGTTGATATCCACCGACACTGCCAAAGCAGGCGGCGTCCAGCAGCTAGATCACTTCGCACATTTGATGAAAGAAACCGTATCCACCGCTGAATCAGCACAGGAGCTGGCCGCTGTCTTAAGGGCAGCGAAGGCGGTGCAGGACCCGCGCGGCCTAACCATTATTGATACGCAGGGTGTGAACCCGTTTAAGGTTGAGGATTTGGAAGCCTTGATTGCTCTTTTGCGCGTTGCTGATATTGAGCCTGTCTTGGTGATGCCTGCAGGTGCAGACCCCAATGATGCAGCCGATATTGCTAAAGTTTTCAAGCAGATCGGTGTCCACAGATTCATCGCGACACGCTTAGACGCAGCCCGGCGCTATGGCTCGATCATATCAGCCGCAAGGCCCGGGTGCCTGGCGCTTGCCGCTATTTCACGCTCGCCCTTCGTCGCCGAGGGTTTAGAGACTGCCAGCCCTCAAGGGTTCGCAAAATTAATCACCCGGCTACCCGGTCAATCGGGGATGATGAAGAGCGATGTAATTGTTGACAGAGGGGCTCCCAGCTATGACTGATATTGACTTAGCCGACATCGAAAGCCGTCTCATAACGGTCGCTTCCGGCAAAGGCGGCGTGGGCAAAACATGGTTTAGTGTAACGCTTGCTGATGCCTTAGCGCGCGAAGGTAAGAAAATTCTCCTATTTGATGGCGACCTGGGCCTAGCGAATGTGGACATCCAGCTTGGCTTAATGCCTAAGCATGATATTGGCGACGTTATCAGCGGGGCGAAGTCTATCACAAGTGCAACCACCCGTTATGAGCCACCTGGCGCTAGTTACGGCTTTGACATTCTCGCGGGAAAATCTGGCTCTGGTGCTCTGGGTGCGCTGACGCGTGAAAAATTAGCATCGTTGCGACTCGGCCTTAGCTTGGCCGCAGAGCACTATGATCACGTCATTTTGGACTTGGCCGCGGGCATAGATCCGGCGGTTACGACGCTGGCCGATAATCTGGGCAAACAGTTGGTCATCATGACCGCCGATCCCACATCACTAACCGATGCATATGCTTATATTAAGCTCAAAAATATGCGCCAGCCCGGATCTGATATCCGAATTATCGTTAATAATGTTGATAGTAAACGTGCCGGAGAGCGAGCCTATGAGGCCATAAATAAGGCCTGCAAAGGATTTCTAAAGATTTCTCCGCCTCTTGCAGGTATTATAAAAACTGACAGCAAGGTAATAGAGGCCATCCGGTCGCAGACGCCGCTGCTAGCAAGGCACCCGCAGGCTGAAGCTGCGAAGAGTGTGCGAAAGATCGTTGAGGGCCTGCAACAGTGATCTAGGACTGAATTAATCATTGCGGGATTGGGAGTGGTATGAGCGAGATACCATATATATCTGGAACGAGACCACCCGATTCCGCAGCGAAGCCCGCCGCGAAACCCGCAGCGGCAGGCGGCTTAAAAAGCGAAGGCGACGGCACGAACAACCAAACTGGTCAGCAGTCGGGCCGCCGCCAAAGCCAAGCCGCACCCGCTGAGACAAGTCGTACCGAATACCGTGAACCGGCGGTCACCATTGCAGCAGCGACGGCGCAGCTTAGAGTTGGCGACCGCCTAAACTCGGAGGTGATGAGCATCGACGCTGAGGGTCGACCTGTCATTCTAACAGATAAGGCGGTTTTGGCACTCCGCCCCGATGCCGGATTGGTTCAGGGCGACAAAATTCGCCTAAACATCGTCAGCGATGACCGCGGCGTCCGTGCTGAAATGACATCAGTTAACGGCAACCCCAAAGATCCACCAATCGAAATACGCCTTGCAATCATTGCCTTGCATGGGTTCGATAAATCCAAGCCGCCGGAGATTCCAGCGGGCGGTTCAAACGAGGCAACTGTTAGAACGTCGCACAAATATTCGCCCGAGCTACTGCAGGCTGCCGCCAAAGCATTGGAGGCTGTTGAAGCCAAGGCCCAAGCTGCCGATCAAAAGGCAGCAGACCAAAGGCTGGTCGACGCCCAGAAAACAGCGGAGCAGTTCAAGGACGATCGTCAAGCGCAAGTCTTACCTGCCAAAAATGAGCAGCCGGCAGCTAAACCCGATAGCCAAGCTAAGCTTGAAAATGTGCGCCCACAAGAGCCAGCGACAACACATCTGATGGCCGGACTGGGTAGCAAGCCCAGAGCTGTAACTGACGGCAAACAGGACGCCGCGGCTCCCATTGATGAGGCCAAACCTTCATCCCGTCAGTCCGCAACCACCGCCGAAACCGCCGCACCTCCAGCAAAAGCTGAGACTCCAGCAAGGGCCGACGCCAGTGTTGGGCAAAGCCTCGAAGCAAAGCCCGTGGTTCCGATCATTCCAGAAAAAACAGCCATAGCACGGACAAAAAGCGCTATTGTTACGCTGCAGGTGCCTGTCAGTTCCGGGGGCAGTGAACAGACTGTTAGTTTGAAGGCGGAGATGCATGTGGTACCAGCGCCGCCGCGACAGATGCCGCAAGCCGCGCGTCTTGCCGAGGTTATTTCTGTGTCGAAAGAAGAGCCATCAGCACCAACTGCGCAGCCCGACCTATTGGTCCAGACAGATCGCGGCACCTTTATGGCCCCAAGCAGTCTTGAGGCCGCGTTAAAGCCGGGTACCCTATTGATGCTAGTGCCGGGTACCGGCAGACAATGGCCAAGCACGACAGCCAATCAGTCCGATGGGATGGCCTCTATTTTGGCCAGAACCGCCCCAGCTACTGATGACCTTTCCAGCCCTGCCAGTGGACGACCTGCTGCCATGAGCAATTACTTGTTCTTGGGTCAGGTCGCCCTGCCAAAGGCTGCTGCGCTAGACGGGTCCTATTCAATTCCGATGGTACCCCTGAACAATATCGGTGACCCGCTTAAATCCACCAATCGCCCCGAGGGCCTACCTGGCCTATTATTCAATCCCTCAGAAACACCAACGGCGTTGGGTGCTATGCGGCTTCAAATTATCAGTGCCGTGCCATTGATCCCTGATGAGATTAAAACCACTGGCTTATCGGTGGTAGACGGGCAGCGAGCCGTTAGAATAACAACCCCAGACGGTCAGTTCGCGGCAAGCATCCCTCGTGGGGTCGATCCAACTCGCGAAAGTGCTTGGCTAGTGCCACCGTCCAAGTCTCAAGGCCTAGCGTCTGCTTACCCGCCCAGCATGCCGACCGAGTCAACCATCCGATCAAACCCTAGCTGGAGCGAGCAAGTGGGCCTACTGCGCCGAACTGATCCGATCAAAGCCGGTGCCGCAGACCGTGATCAGGCCTTGATTGACCGAACGCGCGAAGTCACGGTCACCCCAGCAGGACCGAATAAATCAGTGGACTCCGCATCCGTCAGAACGGCAAGGCTAGACAGCGCCTTCGATCCGAACTCGAAAAATCCGGCGGTGATGACACTGAACACATCGGCGGGTAGGCTAACGATCGACCAGCCTAAGAACTGGCCCTATCTACCGGCAGGTTCGCCAGTAAGCATGGCGGTTATCACCGGTAGCCAGTGGCCGATAGATTGGCCGGGGCTTGCATCTGTGACCGATGCTGGTGGGAGCATACTGGGCGCAGTTCATAACCTTGCAGGGATCAGCAGTTGGCCAGCGCTTAGCGCCGCTGCAAGTATTTTAGGGCATCACAACAAAGACGCGGCGCAGAGCCTCACACAGCGCTCAGCGGACGGGGGCAACCGTTTGCCTAACAGTTTACTGTTTATGATGAACGCGCTCGGCGGTGGGAACCCTGATCAGTGGCTAGGCAATGCTGCTGTGAACGCTTTAGCGAATTCTGGCAAGCAGACGCTGTTGGATCAAATCAGAGCCGAGCTTGCACGGATGTTCACCGCCGGCCAAGACACCGGAGGTGAATGGCGCCCAATCTTCCTACCCCTTGATACCAATGAAAACAGTTCTCTTTTGGCGCTGCTTTTGAAAAATAACCCGGTCCGTGACGAACAGCCCCAAAATAGGGGCGCTGAAGACGATGAGGACGAGAATGATAGCCAGCGCTTTATTGTCGAAGTGGCTTTCTCGGTTCTCGGCCCCGTGCAGCTAGAAGGTCATATTTTGGGTCGTGCATTTGATTTGAAGGTCCGCACGCATCACGCCTTGCCGGGTCAAATGGAACAAGACCTGAAACATCTTTTCAGTGAAGCACTAACCGCCAATAACTATTCGGGAAAATTGGTCTTTGAAGATGTTGAGATATTTCCCGTTGATGCGTCTTCTTATCTACCACCCGTTGCCAGAACGTAAGCACGCGCTATTCCCATTGACGATAGTCAAGAAAAGGACCAAGGTCCCTTTTTGAATTTCGGACAGTGTTGAGCATGCGAATTCCATTAGCTTTCATAGCTTGCGTTTTGATCTGGGGGACTACTTGGTACGCGATCAAGTTACAGCTGGGTGAAGTGCCGCCTGCGTGGTCGCTAGCCTATCGTTTCGGACTAGCATCTATATTCCTTTTGGTCCTGTGCGCGGTTCGCAAGTCTCCGCTTGCACTATCATTCCAGCATCATAAATGGCTACTTCTGCTGGGCTGCCTGCTGTTTGGAATCAATTATATGTTTGTCTATTATGGCACAAGCTACATAACCAGTGGGCTCGTCGCAGTGATTTTCTCGCTTATGGTTGTTTTTAACATCTTTATGGCGCGGACATTTTTGGGGGACCGATTACAAATCCCAATGATTATCGGGGCGGTCGGCGGCATTACTGGCTTGGTCTTGATCTTTTGGCGCGACCTAATCGTTGGGGAGATTGACGCGACCACTCGTACTGGCATCCTTTTTTGCATAGCGTCTGCATTTACCGCATCCCTTGGTAATATGATCGCCGCAAACAAGGTCATTCGCAGCATGCCGGTTATGACGGTTAATGCCTATGCAATGGCCTATGGGTCGATGATGACAGCGCTTTGGGCATTTATCAGCGTTGGTAGTCCAACAATTAGCTACAGCCCCGACTGGTTATATGGTCTTTTGTATTTGGCGCTGGTTGGATCAGTAGCGGCCTTTGGTATCTATCTTTGGTTAATAGACAAAATCGGCGTTAGCGCGGCGGGTTATACGCAAGTGGTTATTCCGGTTGTTGCGCTGGCGATCTCAACTGTCACCGAGGGCTATGTTTGGACGCTGCAGTCTGTTTTAGGGTTAAGTCTTATTATTGGCGGCAACGTCATTATCATGCAAAGCAAACGCCGCAAAAAAGCAAGGAAACCTATGCCAGCCCCTGCTCCTTAAGCGCGGCATAAACCTGATCAAGCGCGACGCCTAAGCCGCGGACCAGCATATCGATATGCTCGCGTCGGAACGTTAGTGGTGGGCACATAATCAGCACGTTACCCGCTGGCCGTACAATTAGCCCTTGGCCAATCGCAGCCTGAGCCACATGACTGCAGACCGCATAGTCAATCGGATATTGCTCACGGGTTTCTTTATTTTTAGCCAGCTCTACCGCCGCCATCATACCGCAGCTTCTGACCTCACCGACCAAAGGGTGCGCTAACAAATTCGCTAGCTTTGTCGCAAGGTACGGTCCGGTTAGGTCCGCAACGCGGGTGACCAGCCCTTCATCCTCGATGATCTCAATATTCTTCAGGGCAACAGCCGCCGCGACCGGATGCGCACTGGTGGTAAAGCCATGCTGTAAGACCTCTGGTTTTGATGACAAAACGTCAGCGATCTCATCCTTTATCAGCACCGCAGCGATGGGTTGATACCCCGATGATAATCCCTTCGCCAGGGCCATGAAATCAGCTTGGAATCCAAATGTTTGCTGACCAAACCAGCTACCTGTTCTTCCGAAACCAGTGACAACCTCATCAGCGATCATCAAAATCCCATATTTGCGGCAAATGCGCTCCACTTCCGGCCAGTAGCCTTCCGGGGGAATAATAGCTCCTAAGGTTGCTTGAATAGGTTCCCCAATAAAAGCGGCAATCGAGTCTGGGCCGATCTCCAATATCTTGGCTTCAATTGACGCAGCTGCCTGCATGCCAAAAGCTTCCGGCGACATATCGCCCCCGAAACGATACCAGAACGGAGAGTCAACGTGCTCAACGTGGCCCTTTGTCTCGATACCAAAGGGTTCATGCATTGCGGTTAGGCCGTTCAGTGCGCTCGTCGCGACGGTGCTCCCATGATAGGAAAAATCGCGACTGATAAGGATTTTACGGTCAGGCTGACCCATGCGACGCCAATACATATGAACCAGCTTGATGATTGTCTCATTGGCTTCTGAGCCCGAATTCGCAAAGAAAACGCGGTTAAGATCACCCGGAGCAATAGCGGCAAGGCGCTCCGACAGGGCGGCGGCTGCGGGATTCGATACGCCTGCGAAACAATGATAGAAACTCAGCTCCCGCATCATTTCGCTCGCGGCATCGGCCATCTCTCGACGACCATATCCGATGTTCACACAACCAAGGCCAGCCATCGCGTCAAGCACTCTAAGCCCTTGGCCTTCAATGAAGACCCCCTCGGCCCGCTCGACCATGAAGGGCGGCGCAGACACCAGCGCTTTCGGATCGGTAAAGGGATGATAGTGGTGCCGGCGATCAGCCTCTTGCAGAGCACCAAGATCGCCAAAACCTGTCGCTGACTTACCCATCGAAAATAATCCTCATCTTTGCTTAGAATACCCTTCAGACCGATCGGCGATCCTTGAAAAATTTCTGAGTTCCAATTTCATCAAGAACGTCCTGCTCGCGCTTATCTTCAACCTTTTTCGCCTTGCTTGCTTCTTGTTCCTTAGCCACTTCGAATTTCTTCAGCTCGCGAAAGGCCTCATTGACATCTTCGCGGCATAAATCGATCTCTTCGACTTTGGCTGCTAAAGCTGCGTCCAATTGTTCTCGCTGTAACTTAGCTCGCTCCATAAAAAGACCCAACGTAAAGGCTTCGGGGCCCTCTGCACCATGTATGCGTTCTTTTTCAACCGTGTTTTCCAGCTCTGTGATATTCGACTGAATATGAGCATGCTGCTTTTCAAGGTGTATAAGCTTGCGCCGAACCTCATCTAGCTCAGATTTTCGCAACCGAATGATCGGATCCAATCTACTCATTGATCGGAGCCCTGCTCGCCTTGATCTAATTCGCCAGCTTGCTCTGCACCTTCTGCGCTTGAAAGGGTGTTTGCACCCAACTCAAGCGCTGCGGGACCTGTCATTAATATATCGCGCACGCCCTGATAACCGGCCGCTAGACTGGTCCTATCATTTGGAAGTTGCGATAAAAAGGCCTCTAAAGCTGGATTATACTGAATTGCGGTGTCGACCTCTTCATTACTGCCGGGCCTGTATGCACCCAATCGGATCATTTCTTCCATATCCGCATACGAAGCAAGATTTTTTCGCGCCACCTTGACCAATAGATTTTCATCGTCAGTATTACATTGTGGCATCGTTCTCGATACAGATTTTAAGACGTTGATTGCGGGGTATCGTCCGCGCTCGGCAATCGCGCGCTCCATCATAATATGGCCGTCCAAAATACCCCGAACAGCATCTGCGACGGGCTCGTTATGATCATCGCCCTCAACAAGAACCGTGAAAATACCAGTGATATTACCTTTGCCCTTTGGCCCAGGGCCCGCGCGTTCCAGCAGCCTTGGTAGCTCGCTGAAGACTGTGGGTGTATAGCCCTTGCTTGCGGGTGGCTCGCCGCCGGCTAAGCCAATCTCTCGCTGTGCCATTGCAAAGCGGGTGACACTGTCCATCAAGCATAACACTTCGTTGTTTTGATCACGGAAATATTCAGAAATAGTTAGCGTTAGCCACGCCGCTTGACGCCGCATCAACGCTGATTCATCGCTTGTTGCAACCACGACGACAGAGCGCGCCAGACCTTCTTCGCCCAAATCATCTTCGATAAACTCTTGAACCTCGCGACCCCGTTCACCAACCAGGCCAATCACCGCAACATCAGACGCGGTGTAGCGAGCAAGCATGGACAGAAGTACGGATTTCCCTACGCCTGACCCGGCGAATATACCCATCCGCTGACCTTTACAGATGCTAGCAAAGACATTGAGCGCGCGCACGCCCAAATCCATTTTGGTACCCACCCGCTGGCGACCGTGAGCCGGTGGCGGATTTGCCCTTAGTGAACAGGCGATCGGCCCATTTTCTATTGGGCCTTTGCCATCAATCGGCTCTCCAAACGCATTTACAACGCGCCCTAGCCAAGCTCTAGATGGATGTGCAACTGGTTCAAAATGGGCTAAATACGCCTTACAGTTAACCCCTACGCCCTCCAAATTCTCATAGGGCATCGCTAGCGCCCGGTCAGCACGGAAGCCGACGATCTCACACGCGACGCTGCGACCATGACGGGTTTCAACATCCACTCGGGATCCTATGGTAAGATATTGCTGGGCACCAGCAATCTCCACCAACAGCCCTTGAGCACCTGTTACACGCCCGTAACATTTTTCAGTTTGCAGGCGATCTATTTCTTGAATCAGGCTTCGCAATGATGTTCTCCGATTAAGTCACATTCATAACACACCCGCTAACCCTAATCAGCAATAATTCTCTTAAATACAGTATTTTAAGCTCAGATTTTTGATAATGCGTGGACCCAATAGTATGGGAAGAATTTGTTAATAAAGGTTAATATCACTTGCATGTTAATGTTAACATTGGTTAACGTAATAGCTCTGGGATAAGAATTCAGCAGCCTTCGGCAATATTATGCTGTGATAGGACTCTGATTTTAAAGAAGTTTGCTTTCGTTTTAAGCGGAGAGAGGGAATATGAGAGTTCTATTGATTGAAGACGATCCAACGGTAACACGCAGCGTCGAGCTGATGCTGACATCGGAAGGGTTTAACGTTTACAGCACAGACCTTGGTGAAGAAGGTGTCGATCTAGGCAAGCTATATGACTATGACATTATTCTTTTGGACCTAAATCTGCCGGACATGCATGGGTATGAGGTTCTAAAGACCTTGCGGGTTTCCAAGGTGAATACGCCAATTCTTATCCTTTCTGGACTGACTGAAATGGAAAATAAGGTTAAGGGTCTTGGCTTTGGCGCCGATGACTACATGACCAAGCCTTTCCATAAGGAAGAAATGATCGCCCGCATTCATGCGATTGTTCGCAGATCGAAAGGGCATAGCCAATCGGTTATTAAAACTGGCAAGATCGCGGTCAATTTAGACACCAAAACGGTTGAAGCTAGCGGTCACCGCGTCCACCTAACTGGCAAAGAATATGCCATGCTGGAGCTTTTATCTCTCCGCAAAGGAACAACCTTAACCAAGGAAATGTTCTTGAACCATCTATACGGCGGTATTGATGAGCCAGAGCTGAAGATTATTGACGTCTTTATCTGTAAGCTGCGGAAGAAGTTATCGGTAGCGACTGACGGGGAAAATTATATCGAAACGGTATGGGGGCGTGGATACGTGTTGCGCTCACCCGATACCGATGATGATGTCGCTGCTGCGTAAGCTCAGTCGATATCGCTTAAAAAGCAAAAACCGGCGTTAATAGCCGGTTTTTTTTGTTTTGCTGTGAGGTCACTTAGAAATCTGAAGTTCCATCCGATGGCGCATAAAGTCCACGCTTACCGCGCACTGGCCTAAACCTATCAGTGATACCAAGAACAGTCTCAGCTGCACCTAAGAACAAAGCACCATCCTTGGCAAGAATACGGTGTTGGCGTTCCAAAATATCAGATTTCGTCGGCTGATCAAAATAGATCAAAACATTTCGGCAAAAGATTGCATCGAATTGGCCAAGCCCTGAGAAACTATCAAGCAGGTTAAATTCACGATAGTTGACCATCCGCCGGATATCATCGTTAACACGCCAAACATCGCCGTCCTGCGTGAAATACTTGATCAATAGTTGGATAGGTAAGCCACGCTGCACTTCAAACTGGCTGTATACGCCTTCGCGGGCTTTGTTCAAGACCTGCTTCGAGATATCAGTACCAATAATCTCGATATTCCAGTTTTTCCATTTATGCCAATTCTCTCGCAAGATGATGGCTAGGGAATAAGGCTCCTGCCCAGTCGACGCAGCCGCACACCAAATCCGTAAACGCTTGCTGCTCCGGTTCGCTTCCATCACTGGTAAAAACTGATCTCGAAAAAGATCAAAGGGTGTTGAATCGCGAAAGAAAAACGATTCGTTCGTCGTCATCGCCTCCGTCACCTCATTCAGCAAAGCTTCATCACGGCTCATTCTAACTTTGGCGATAAGCTCTTCAAGGCCCGACAGGCCCCGCTGTCTAGCGATTGGCGTTAGGCGGCTTTCTAGCAGATAAATTTTATCCTGGGTTAGCATTAAGCCAGACCGCTGCTTTAAAACCCCAGCAATATAATCAAAGTCTTCTGGCCGCATCAAAGCACTCCCTGCAGACGACGTTCGGTTGCCGCGCCCAACTGGTCAATTGGTAAAACTTCTGTACATAAGCCTGCCGTCGCCACCGCGCCCGGCATGCCCCAAACAACACTTGTTTTTTCATCTTGAGCCAGAACATCGCCGCCGAGGCGGACAAGCTCTCTGGCCCCCTTTAATCCATCATGACCCATACCAGTTAATATAACTGCAAGAACACGATCTTTATATATATTTATTAAACTGCGATACATCGGATCAACTGCCGGGCGGCAAAAATTCTCCTGCATGCCCTGATCAATATGACAAACTATTGCGCCGTCTCTTTCTTTAAACAACAAATGATAATCACCTGGCGCAATATAAATTTGTCCCGGCTGCAGCACGGTACCTTCTGCCGCTTCTTCCGCGGCCCAGCCCGTGGCGGTTGACAGGTGCTGCCCCAAAATCTTAGTAAAATGTGCTGGCATATGCTGTGTAATCACAATCGGCACCTTGGGCCTGGACTTGAACCCGGAAAAAAACGTTATAAGAGCTTGCGGCCCCCCAGTTGAAGACCCCACTGCTAAAATAGATGGCTTAAAGCGCGTTGTTGACTTGCGTAAAACATACCCAGTCTGATTGTTAGAATCTGCTTGATCATTTGCTGCATTACCTGGCGCTGTCATACCTGGCCTGGCTACCGAAGGACGACGAGCCTGAACAAATCCAGCGGCAACGGGACGCTCTGCCCGCGGCCTTGCACTGATCGCGGTTACACGACCTGAACCTGCTAATTTCTGCTGCGATGCGGACGTGTCAGCACCCGGAAGTGCCTCACGGCGTTTTACCCGGCGCCTACCTGCCCAAGCCTTGACTTTCTCGACAATTTCCCGCCTAAAGTCGATGCTGGCGTTAATATCACGAGTAGACTCTGGCTTTGGAACGTAATCACGAGCGCCTTTTTGCAGAGCCTCCAGGCTAACCGTAGCATTTTTAAGCGTTAGGGTGGAGGCCATCACGACAGCCAAATCAGGCTTCTTGTCAATCAATTGCGGGAGTGCGGTCATGCCATCCATCACAGGCATCTCAATATCTAAAACAACCACCTCAACATCATGCTTATCAAGCTGAGCAAGCGCATTAACACCATTGCTAGCCGTTGTGACAACTTCAATATCAGGATCTTCCTGAAGGTATCGACAAATGAAGCCACGGATCACCGCGCTATCATCGACCACCATAACCCTATATCGATCACTGTTCACGCTGATAAATTCCTCTGGGATATATTCTGCGACTGCGGTCATGGGGCGCCTATGACAACCCAACCTGATTGAACTTAGCCTCAATAATCTCACGATCAAAAGGCTTCATTATATATTCATTAGCACCCGCCTCAATGGCGGCGCGTATGTGTCCCATGTCATTTTCTGTGGTGCAGAACACAACAACTGGCTGTGCAATTTCAGTATTGCTTCGCAGTGCCTTTAAGAATTCCAACCCATCCATCACAGGCATATTCCAATCAAGCAATACCACATCGGGTGGATAGGGCACGCATTGATCCAAAGCGTCTTTGCCGTCCACAGCCTCTGCCACTTCAAAAGACAGCTCTTCTAAAATCCGCCGTGCAACTCGTCTGATAACCTTTGAATCATCTACAACAAGACATCGTTTCATCTGCCTGCTGCTCCTTCCCACAACGTTTTAAACAATCGTATCATTATTATGCAGCTTCAACTTTATCAATCTCGATCTCGAGCAGCTTATCTACATCCAGTATCACCAACAAATTTTTATCCAGCTGATATATGCCTTTACTTACACTACGCCAAGCCGGGTCCAGAGTCTTCGGGTTTTTCTGAAAAAGTGTGTCCTCTAGAGAGAGGACCTCTCCAACACGGTCAATCTGAAGGCTATAAGGCTCTTCATTATGCTCGACAACGATGGACATGCTTTTTACCCCATCGTCCTTCTTGGCAATACCAAGTCGATCGCGAAGGTCAACCCCGGTTACGATTCTGCCTCGCAGATTCAGCACCCCAGCGACCCAGTCGGGGGCAAGTGGAATAGGGGTAAGTTTTTGAGGATTTAAAACATCATGGACGGCCAGCACTGGAATGCCGAGCAATTGATCAGCAAGATAGAAAGTTACAAAATCTTGTTTTCCTACCCGAGCCACTTCTGCCGAATTTCTAACCACTAGATCATTCATGCTGCATCTCCCCGAATTTTAAGTTGCATGGACAATGCCTGCAGCAAAGTCTCTTTGTCAAATTTCGCGATATAGTCGTCAAAGCCAGCTTTTCGACCGCGCTCAATATCACGCTCGCTGGCTAAAGATGACAAAGCGAGCAGCGGCGTTTCAATCCACTGCCCTCCTTCGCGAATTGCTTCTGCCAATTCAAAACCGTTCATGTCAGGCATTTCAATGTCAGAAATAATGGCATCAAACATGCTGCCGTTATCGCGCAGTGCTAGGGCAGCAGCGCCGCCGTCGACTGTGGTGACTTTATACCCTGCAACTGTCAACACAGGCTTCAGCATGTGCCGGAAGAAATCGCTATCATCGACTAAAAGAATGGACATATTTGCGGATGGTGCACCCTCATCACTGAGATCACGGCTCTTCAACCAATTCGAGAAGGCCTGACTGAGGAAGAACGCGACGTCTGCTATTTCGGTCGCTTGCCCCTCAATGATTGCCGAACCAACGACGCCTTGGGTCGCCGAGATGATGTTGATTTCCATATGTTCTTCGACGATATCTAATATTTCATCGACAGCTAAGCCCATCGTATATTCGCGATCTGTAAAGACCAGAACTGGTTGGCGGCCAGTTTCTGCGATGTTCATCGTCGTGTCTGCCAACACGATGGGCATTAATGATCCACGATATTGAACGACATAACGACCGTCGGCAAACTCAATCTGATCAGCAGAGAAGTCCTCAAGACGCGCGACCAGCGATAATGGAACCGCTTTCTGTTTTACGCCAGTTCCAGCCCTGAACAAGAGTAAGCTATCTATCTCTTTGCGGTCGATACCAGCGCTATCTGTCGCTTCATCTTGGTCTTCCGTCGAGTCCATATCCGTCATGCCCGCATTCGCATGCGACGCTACGCCGTTGGGATCAAGGATCATGATCACACTGCCGTCTCCAAGAATGGTATTACCGCTATAAACGGAAATCCCTTTTAAGATTGGAGCAACTGGTTTCACCACAATTTCTTCTGTATCGAAAACGCGGTCCACAACAATACCAAAGGTGAAGGCACCCACCTGCGTAACGACGATAAAATCGTCATTATTTTCAGTCTGGTGGTCCTCAGCCTTTGAAAAACCAAGAACGTCATTCAAATAGATCAGAGGCAATAAGCGGTTACGCAAGCGAAGCACCGGAGTGTCTTTAACGGTCTCAATCCTATGCTCGGAATTATTGGAAGCACGAACCAGTTCCAGAACGCTGATCTGAGGGATTGCAAATCGCTCTTCATGAGCCTGAACAATTAAAGCAGACACAATCGCAAGCGTCAGTGGGATTTTGATCAAGAAGGTAGTGCCTGAACCTTCCTTACTCTGCATATCGATAGTGCCACCAATTTTCTCGATATTGGATCGCACTACATCCATGCCAACTCCTCGGCCAGAGACGCTCGTTACGGCGGCTGCGGTCGAGAAACCCGGATGGAAAATAAAATGCTGAACCTGCGCGTCCGACATATCTGCTAGCTCAGCTTCTGTAGCAAGGCCCTTTTCAACCGCCTTGCCTGAGAGCTTTGAGACAGAAAGCCCCCGTCCATCATCAGCGATCTCGATAATAATATGGCCACCTTCGTGGTAAGCGTTCAGCTTAATCGTACCCGTTTCCGGCTTACCGAGTGCCATCCGCTCTTTTGGCCCTTCGATCCCATGATCTGCTGAATTACGTACCATATGCGTAAGCGGATCTTTGATAAGCTCTAGGACTTGGCGATCAAGTTCGGTATCAGCGCCCAACATGTTAAGGTCTATCTTTTTATCAAGCTCAATCGTCAGATCGCGAACAATACGCGGTAGTTTAGCCCACGCGTTCCCGATCGGCTGCATGCGTGTCTTCATAACGCCTTCTTGCAATTCGGTCGTGCATTGGCTGAGACGCTGCAGCGGGATGAGCATCTCGTTATCTTCTTGTGTCCGGCTAAGCTGGATAAGTTGGTTTCGTGTCAGGACTAGCTCAGACACCATATTCATCAGGTCTTCAAGCACGTCAACACTAACCCGGATGCTTTGATTGGAAGACTTTCGCGCCTCGCCGCCGTCCGCCTTGGTTGATATATTTTTGGCCGCAGTTTTAGATTGCTTTGCCGCAAGCGATTTCGCCTTGGCAGTCGCCGCACCGCGACAAAGCTCAAGTGACATAGCCACTTCATCACAAACATCGGACTCGACATTACAATCGCTAAAGGCATTCTTGGCTAATTCTACAAACCGCTCGAATTCTGTATCACCAAATCCATCTGACTGCGCGAGGTGTGCCGCCACATTCTCAGCAGTGTCGCAGTCATCCTGAAAGAGAGCTGCCAGCATTCCAGTAAACTTAGCTGATAGCGCTGGGGCGTCCTGATTTTTAAAGAACTTGTTCACCATCGTATCAGATGTAACTTTATTCATTAAACTGTTTGTCGCAACCGCGATCGCGTCTTCACCGCCGATACGATCAAACAGGCTGCGGCTTGCGCCGCCACCCCTAGCGTCTTTAGCGGTAAGCGCTGCATCAGGGGTCTTATCAGGGGCATCAAAACCGTCATCGCCAGGCCCCGGCGCATTGGCAAAGGCCGCCTCTAATTCCTCAAGTGATACCTCGCCCGGTTTAATCGTACGACCCAAGCCGGGATCAACAATCTCGCCTTCAACCGTTTCGGCTTCTGGTTCTGGGGACCGGGCAGCGTCAGCGTCTTCGCCCATAGCAATAGCATCTAGACGATTAATAAGTTCGATGTCGTCACCGTCAGGCTCTTGTTCCGTCGCCTCTAAGCCAGCAAGGATTTCTTTAATGCGATCCAAGCTCTCCAGAATAACTGTCACGCTATGTTCGGTAACATCAAGTTCGCCGTCGCGGAACTTGCCCAGAACATTTTCTGATGCGTGTGCTACTGATTCTAGTCGAGGCAAACCAAGGAAGCCACATGTACCTTTAATCGTGTGAACCAAGCGGAAGATATTGTCCAAAACTTCCTTATTATTTGGCTCCTGCTCAAGCTTTACCAGCTCGACATCGACCACATCGATGCTTTCTGCAGTCTCGGTTAGAAATTCGTTTAATAGATCATCCATGGTGCCCGCCTCGCGTTGCAAGTACGATAGCGACACAGTCAGAATCGCCGATCGTTAAATTTCCTAGGCTTTGACAATCGCGAAAAAGAGTTAAGATGATGTAAAGCTAACCCAATTCAGTTCAAAAAAACCTACTTTGAGAGAGGATTGCGAGCTGGCTCGCCTTCAAAGGTTAAGCTTCAGCAATAGCGAACTTCATACGAACCGACATTTTACGTCCGTTATTCTCGCTGATGCTAAGATTACCCCCCATATCGCGGACAACTTGGCTTACTAAATATGCAGGTGCCGTCCGCGGCTCCAAAGCTTCGGGGTTTAGATCGCCCTTCAAAGCGCTCAAAACCTCGTCAGACATCAGCAAGCGATCGCCAACAGCCTCAATAAGGCAGTCATGTTTGCTGCCATTAATATCTAACCTAACGGTTAATTCACCGCCGCGGATCAAACTTTCGCCAAGCGTCATCCCCACATTAAGAAGCAATTTCACCACACGCTTGTGGGCGCTCGGCAATGTCACCTGCCAGTTCAGAGCTACGCGCGTTCCATCGAATAACGCTCTGAGCGCTTTTTCCGCTTCGCGTAGATCCAGTTGATTTGAAAACCCACCGGCTGAACCAAAAGCTAGTCTAAAAAACTGCAGTTTATTGGAGGTTTGCCGTGCCGATTTGTTTAACAGATCAAGCACTTGCTCGCGCATCGCGGGGTCGTCCTCGTCCGCCAGTATTTCCATTCCGTTATTCATCGCCCCAACCGGGCTGACCAAATCATGACAAAGGCGCGAGCACAAAAGCGCAGCAAAATCTATTTCGGCCATAGTATCTCTCCAGTTTTTTTGAACGACTATATAAAAGGTGCATGACAAATGCGGTGAAGACAAGAAAAAATTCGGCGATTTATGATGAGGAAAGTTGCATTTAGAGTTGAAGTTGATACCCTCGCGAAATCAAATTTAGGAGGCCGCTATCTCAACCGACGTCAACACTATTATGGATCAACTCATCGACACCGTGCTTGCGGCTGGCGATGAAATTATGGATGTCTACCAAGCCGATTTTTCGGTCAGCCGGAAGGGCGACGCGTCACCCGTGACCGAAGCTGATCGTCGCGGCGAGGCTGTTATTGAGGCCCACCTTGCCGCATTGGCGCCGGATATTCCGATGGTCGGCGAAGAAAGCGCCAGCGACGGCAAAGTGCCAGATATTAGTAACGGGCGATTTTGGCTTGTGGACCCGCTGGACGGTACCAAGGAATTCATTAAGCGTGGTGGTGATTTCACCGTTAACATCGGCTTGATCGAAGATCGAATGCCAACCGCTGGCATTGTCTATGCCCCCGCGATCGGACGCCTATTTTGGGGTATTGTTGGGTCGGGAGCATGGACATGTGAGGTTGAGAACAACACGCTGTTGAACAAGCGCCCGATTCAAACCCGTGTGTTTAAGCACTCTGAAATGACGATTGTAGCGTCTAAATCGCACCGCTCCGCCGAGCTCGAGTCATATCTAGCAAACTTTCCAACCGCCGAGAATATCTCCATTGGCTCCAGCCTTAAATTTTGTCTGCTGGCTACGGGTGAGGCCGACCTCTATCCCCGATTAGGGCCAACATGCGAATGGGATACTGCTGCAGCTCATGCCGTGCTCCGGGCTGCTGGCGGTGAAGTGTATGACAGTAGCGGTATGCCTCTGATGTATGCCAAAGATACGACAACGTTTTTAAATCCGTGGTTCTTATGCGTAGCCGACACTGATTTTGATGCGCCGCCAATCACTGACTAGGGATTAGGGGTGGCGCCACGTAATCTAACCGTGACTATTTTATTGCTTTTAATAATGACTTGCAAAAACTTCTTGACCAAGTCTGGTTTGTTCCTTATTGATAATAATTATCAATAACGGAATTCGGCTATGTATGTATGTATTTGTAATGCCCTAACAGATCGTGACGTCGCCAGCGCTATTCAGCTTGGCGCGAACAGCGTTTCGAGAGTGTATCAAAAACACGGCTGCAAAGCCCAGTGTGGTAAGTGTACCTGCCAGGTCAGGGATATGTTGAAAAGCAGCATGACAAGCCAACAAGCGCCGCTAACGCAATCATAATATCAATCACCGGTATGACTTTATGTCGAGAGTCGCCTGTCTAGCCGGGCCGTCGATACACCCATAATTTCTATCAAAGTATCTCTTGCACCGATGCCCGCCAGGGATATAATCAGAGCCAATAATTCACTCAAGGAGAAGCCTTATGAAAGGCGATAAGCAAATCATTAAACATCTTAATGTCATTCTCTATAATGAGCTAACTGCGATCAACCAATATTTCTTGCACGGTAAGATGCTTAAGGACATGGGACTAGAGCGACTTGGCGAAAAGGAAGTCGAGGAATCGATCGACGAAATGAAGCACGCCGATCAGTTGATTGAACGTATCCTATTTTTAGACGGGTTGCCCAACTTGCAAGATTTAGGGCGTTTAAATATCGGCGAGACGGTTGGAGAGATGCTGCAAAGCGATTTGAATATGGAGATGGTCGCGCACAAAGACTTAAAGGCCGCCATTAAGTATGCAGAAGATATTCAGGACTATGTCAGCCGCGATCTCTGCGCGAGTATTTTGGAATCAGAGGAAGAACATATTGATTGGCTGGAAACTCAGCTAAAACTTATAGCGCTGCTCGGCGAGCAAAATTACGCTCAAAGCATGATGGATGAGAAGGGCGGAGAGTAACCCGCGTCTTTGATACCTATGAGCTAAGTCATTAGGCGCCCCTGCACGGAGGCGCCTTTTTATTTTTAAACGTCTATAATTGTTGATTAGTGGCTTATTCTGAAGTCTTTGGTGTTTTCAAGTCAGCTTCAAATGCCTCTTCCTCCAACAGCTCCAGCAATGTTTTTGTGCAGCTATCGATGATTTCGGCATCCAATAATACCGAGCGTGGATCGCTATCGCGATTGGTGGTTTTCAATCGCCCCCCTGCTTCACCTAGCAGAGACAAAGTGGCGAACATATTCTTACGCCGACGGCGATCGCGGGTTGTAGCATCTTTAGGCCGAGCAAATATCTGCTTCTTCGGCTTAGATTTTTCTTGGGCGGCTGTAGTTGTGGGCGTTGATAATCGCGCCACATTAGCTTGACCTAATGCACTGGTCTTAGGGGAATTTTTCTTATCCGTTGCGGTCGTATCATTAGCAGGTAGCGGGGTTTTGTCTACTTCTGCCGATTGTACCTCGTTAGAAGTTTTGCTCTGCGGTGCTTTTCTGCGCCGCAGGAAAGACGGCGCTTCAAGGCGATCTTTCTTGCCTACCGTTGTTTCAGTCGCACTCGTGTCTTGTTCCTTAAGGCGGGCGGTGACCTGACTGGCCTCAATCGCCTTCTCGATATCCTTCATAGCCAGAGATCGCTGCCGTAAGGCCTCGGCATCGCCGCAATCGCTATGCATCTCATCTATTGCGGATCTCTTTGTTTTCGGTTTGCGGATCACGCTCTTAATCTTTATTGCAGGCTCTTCCTGTGAATTGGCTGCAGAAGACGAGGATTTAGAGGCCGCCGGCATTATCTCGGCAATGGATTTGGTAGGTGTTAATTGTCCGGGGGGCGCCATAAGCTCGCGCAGTTTTAACGCGTCGCCCGCAACAGTTTGTGTTGGCTGAGGCCGATTTACTTGCTGATTAATTGGGGGTTGTTGAGCTCGCTTTGCTGGCTGAGCCATCGGAGACCGCTCGTCATTGTCAGAGTGACTCGAAAGATCACCTCGTGCCGCGGCCGCGAATTCAGCCTGGCGCTCCAGATTGGCTTCCCGCTCCGACTTCGCGAGGCGCAACTCCTGCTCCAGATCACGAAGACTGTCCTTCATATCTTGGGAAACCCGCGGACGCATCACCACATCTTTCTTAAGCATGCCGGCAAAGCGATCAGCATCAGCGGTCGTCACCGGCGCCATTTGACCCTCGTAACCCTCAAATCTGCCGCCGTGCAGAGAAAATCTTGGCTTGGCCTCCAGCGACCAATTTCGCTTACCCGCCACCATCTCGCCTAGCAATACCGGCGCATCGTGGATGGCTCCTCTACGATCGATCGCTTTCAACACCGGGTGGGTACGCCTGCCCGAAAGACCCACCAGATCAGCTATTTCACCGCCAAGCAGGCGCATTGTATAGTCGCCGAATAAGGAATGAGCACCCGGTGATAAAGCAACCACGCGCCCGACAGCATCAGACATCCAAGACCATCCCCCTGGACATGGGTCTTTTATATCCATTTCGCTCGATACAATTTGCTGATACGCGTCCATCGAGTTTTCAAAATCTCTTTTAGGCTCAAGCTCCGCTTCTTCTAAATCGTTATACCATTTTGAATCGGGCTCACCAGAAGCGAACTCATCCATTTCTTCTTCTGACAATATGGAAACAATTTCCGACGCCGTTTCTCTTGCGCGATTTTGAGCGATGTCGCTCGCGGATGGAATGATGCTCTCATCATCCAACTGCCTCTTAAACAGGGCCACTTTGCCGTCCTCTGTCCGCAATTCAACCTTTGGCTTTGACTTCCGCAAGCCAGACCTACGCCCCAAATCATCTTCCCACAAAGCAAGTGTTGACGGTGTGTCACTAACGGGCGCATTGGGTGCTGCCCGTGCCAGCTCGATCCAGACATTAGCTGGCAAATCATGGCGAGCTGCCAATTCCTGATGATGTTCGCGGCCCGTTGCGCGGATCAAATCAATAAATTCGTCTTCCTCAAAAGGTGCCTTGCGCAGCAGCGCCTTGACGATAGACGCTCTATCAAGAACCAACCGTGTAACCAGATCCATCGGGCGATCATCGCTATTTGCCAACTGCTCAGCCGTTAAGCGCCTGACCTCGCCATCGACATGAGGGATCAGTGCTTGAAGAACATCTAACAATTGCTCCCGCGCATCAAGCCTGCGGGGCGCGTTACCCGTTACGAACATTTCAATAAGATTGGAAAAAAGTGCGCTCCGCTCCTCGCCTTCGCGGTCACGAGCATATTGGACCAGTTCTTGAACCCGGTCATCAAACGCCTGAACGTCTTCTTTTTGTGGCTGTCCCATACCCTACCCGAATCGACCAAAAACTGTCCTACCTGCTCTCAAAACACTGTGTTCAGAACCAGGCCTCTATCCCCGTAATTTTAGCGATCAACACGATGAATTCTAGCCCGAATCCATCTTTATTCGCTAGCCATCTCCGTTCCCAAAACGAAGCGACATCTTCATTCTACACGAATCCGAATCAGTTGCCAGCAAAGATATGCATGAGACATAAAATTTCTCAAACTTGGAACTTTATTTCTTAATTAAGCGCGTGTAGTATGCTGCAAATTTCAAGAATCTGGGTGATTTTGTATCCATTTTGTTATTAATGACTTTAATTAATCGTTCAGGCCCAGAGGCCTGCATTAGGAGAATACACCATGGGACGCGTCAAACTGGATACTGTTGACCGCAAAATACTTGCTAACTTGCAGGAAAATGGACGTATCACGAACGTCGATTTGGCCGACCGGGTCGGCATCACAGCGCCTCCATGCCTTCGCCGTGTCCGAGCGCTTGAGGAAGAAAGCTACATTCATGGATATCATGCCGTTTTAAATCATGAGAAGTTGGGATTTGGACTGACCGTTTTCGCTATGGTGGGTCTCCACAGCCAAGCCGAAGCCGATCTGCAAAGTTTTGAGGAAAAGATTAAGAATTGGCCGTTGGTGCGTGAATGCTTCATGCTGAACGGTGAAATTGATTTTATGCTAAAAATCGTCGCTCATGACCTTGCTGAGTTCCAGCAATTTTTGACCAGCGAATTAACACCTGCCCCCAATGTTGCCAGTGTTAAAACCAGCCTGACCATTCGCACCAGCAAGCACGAGCCGGGCGTTCCAATGCCAACAGGCTTCCTACCCCGCTAATCCCACCAATTCTTATCAGGTTATATTGGGCGCTTCGGCGCCCTTTTTTGCGGCAATTCGTTCTGATTCGCTTTTTACACGGAATGAGCACACCAAATACGAGATTTGAATTTGATCTACTCCCTCTTAAAACGATTCAAATCTATCGGTTAACACCATTGATTGCTAAGAAGCAATTATAAATGTTAAAAAACACTTTTTTTGTTTTTTTCTATTATGGATAGTATATCAATTAAGAACACTCAATTACAATAGGTTGAATATGCCAGATCCCACAGATGTTAGCGTTGGTTTAGAAATAGCGAGACTTAGAAAGCTGCGCGGCTTTACACAGTCTACGATAGCAGATGCGGTGGGTCTAACCTTCCAGCAAATCCAGAAGTATGAGAGCGGTGCCAATCGTATTTCCGCTAGCAAATTGTACCGGATATCAAAGCTCCTGGAAGTGCCAGTTGAAGGATTTTTCAAGTACGTTGGCGGCGCGGACACGGATCAGCCGAAACGATATAAGCGCGACGGACTGGAGTTGAGCCGTTATTTTCAGGAAATCCCCGATGAGCAGCGCAGCGCCCTTCTAGCCTTTACGAAGGCCGTCGCAGCGCCCAGAGATTAAGCCGTGGCGCAGCGTGCAGGGCAGATCTATTATCAAATGGTCGCGGCCTTTATTGACGCGCAATCGAGCGTGAATGATCTTGATACACTGAGCGCTTTGTTCATAACCGCGATCAAAAAGCTGGGCTTTACCCATTATACCTGCATGTCGTTTTGTAATTTAGACGCGCCGCCGCCGGACGCTGTTTTGATGCTGCACTATCCTACGGACTGGGCGGATTATTACCGCGAGCAACGGTATGAGCGCTTTGATCGGATCATTGACTTGTCCCTAAGGACATTAACGCCGTTTTCTTGGGATCAGCCATTCGTCACGAACGGCGCCACAAAGCAGCAAATGGACATATTTCATGAAGCCAGTCAAATAGGGCTATCCCACGGGATTAGTATCCCTATCCATGCCGGTGACGGCTTGCCCGCTACAGTAACTATGGTCGGACCTAATAGTGATATCGATCCGGATGCTTGGACCGCATTACATATGATGTCGCTGTATTTACACGAGGCGGCCCAACGTCTTATCAACAAGACCAATCAAGGCTTGCCTGCAATGCGGACAACCCTAACACCGCGCGAGCGGGAATGCCTGCAATGGGCATCCGAGGGTAAGTCCGACACTGTCATCGCAGACATCTTAAGACTAGCGCCTCGAACTGTTCATTTTCATATCGAAAACGTCAAAGGCAAGTACGGAGTAGCCTCTCGCACGCAAGCTGTCGTCCGCGCCCTCGCCGAAAATCAGATCATTCCGCAATAGCCACAGCGCACCAGCGTCCATCCATCCTGTCCATTTAGACAGGTAGCCTTAAGCCCCAATTTTCCTGCATTTAGAATGTCTATTTGTTGGAGAGACTATCGTGCTACATGTAATCACACCTGATAATCGACATCGTTACGAAGCCATCATGGAAACCATGTGGCGACAGCGGCATCGCATCTTTATCGACAGCCTTGGCTGGGACCTGCCCAGCGACGGCATTCGTGAGAAAGATGATTACGACACTGCTGATACACTTTATTTAGCGTCTATTGATGACTCCGGAGCCTTGCAGGGATCGCTGCGGCTAATCCCAACGTCTGGCCGGCATATGATGGCCGATCTTTTTCCTCACTTATGTGATAACGAGGTCCCGCGCGGCGAGTTTATCTGGGAGATATCTAGGCTTTATTCGATGACGGCGACCCGGCGCAACATCACCCGCGATAAGGCCTTATTAGAGCTTACAATGGGTCAGCAAGAGTACGGCCTTCTGCAGGGCATAAAGGCCTATACCTTCGTCCTTTCTTACCTTTTTCTACCCATTGCCATCCAGCCCTCTTGGTGTCCGACACCGCTTGGCAGGCCAGAGGTCCTAGGCCGAGACATGATCACAGCTCTTTCAATCGGTGTTTCAAGGCATGCGATGGAGACCTTTGCGCGGGAAAAACGCCTGCCCAAATCGATACTCGACCCTGTTTGCATGGCTATGTTGCAACGGCCTTCAAGGAGATTAAGCGCATGACTGGCCTTCCCGTAAATCGTATACGTTCAATTTTTGATGGTGCTAGTGATGACCTTCGCACCTGCATATTAGGTATTGTCAATATCACCGGAGCCCCTGGTTTAGCAGAGGAGGCCCTTCAGTTTGGCGATGACACGCCAGCCGTTGATGTTGCCGTTGTCCACACTTGCTATGCCCTATCCCCGCTTCCCGTGGAAGAAACCGACCTAATCCTTGAAGTTGCAGAAATGCTTAAACAGAGAAGCCTGCTATGAACGCGCCCATCAAGCAACCGACCTCACCCCAGCGGCTAACTACCGACATGGCGGACCGGCTAAATGCGGACGGCTATTTGGTCATAAAAAATGCAGCCGCCCCCATGCTCCTTGAAAAGGTAGCGGCCGAGCTGGATGCTTATTATCAAGACTATCCAAATTCCGAGGGCTTTTTCTATGGTGACAAAACCGTCCGTTTTGGCGGCGTCTTCGCGAAATCAAAGGCATCGCAGGGCCTAGCGCTGGACCCGACCATTCTCAGCATCATGGATCAAATATTAGGCCCGTGGTGTGAGCGCTTTCAAATCAATTTAACGCAAGCGATCGGCATCAAACCTGGCGAGACTGGGCAAATACCGCACCGGGATGACGAAATGTTCCCATGGCCGCACCCGGGCACACCCTTCATGGTAAATTGTATGTGGGCACTTTCCGATTTTACGCCAGATAATGGTGGCACTAGGATTTGGCCGCGCACGCACAAGGGCGATTTCACGCGAGATATTGATCCAGCTGCATCCATTAGTCCGGTCTTGGCTCCCGGTGATTTACTGATTTATCTAGGATCTTGTGT
>Ga0316189_10000201_pt1 | contig 57060 bp, 54 predicted proteins | sample LowCovwburrow_MG_FD_204930 | JGI IMG/M metagenome (GOLD analysis project Ga0316189, IMG submission 204930) | Coastal sediment microbial communities from Maine, United States - Lowes Cove worm burrow | ecosystem: Environmental > Aquatic > Marine > Coastal > Sediment | place: USA: Maine...
ATAGTACAACTCAATTTGTTCAACTCTTCGACGGGGGGTGGTTTTGAGAACATGGGAAAATCTCCTTAATTTGAACAAAAACAACCCTTTTTTGGCTATCTCATCTTTAGTCGGATGTCAGTAATTTCTAATTTCCAATTTCTTGTACATTTAAGCCCATGAAGTCCTTTCGCCTTCCTCTGTTGATTCTCTTGTTTTTTGCAATCCTTCTCTCGACTGTAAGACTATTCCAATTTGACTTCCAGAGAAGAGTGCTCAAAGAGGATTTCGTAGAACTCTCCATGGCCAAGTATGGGATATTTAATGTAGATGAGTGGAAATCTATTATCGCGAGAATCATATCGAATAAAGTTGATGAGTTCAACATAGAGGGTGGCAACAGAGATGTGATGAGGATGAAAATTCAAGGCTTTTTGTACAAGGTCTTGGATGATTCCGAGGATAATTTTAAGGACGATAAGTCTGGATCGTTGTTCGGATTGCTACAGAAGAGTGTGGCCTCAGTTACAGATATTTTTGGACATCTGAAGAGCGAGGTTCCGAAGATTACTGAGGATATCCTTACCTTTTTGGATGACCCTACAAACAGAGATCAGATTAAGATCTATTTGAGAAAGCTTTTAGATAAGTATGCAGATGAGACGTTCGCTTCTGTTGACTACTCAAAAAGAGACAGCATATTGTCGAAGTATAATTCTGAAAGCAAAACGAAGGGAATTAAGGCTATCCAAAATCTAGTTGATAAAATCAAAGGCGACGCAAGGTTGTACGAGTGGGTAGTAGCTGTCTCAACATCATTTCTTCTCGTGTTCTTCCTTATATGGAACAATGTGATACGAAGTGAAATTATCGTGGGTCTATTGGCGAGCTTCGTTTTACTAGGTGCCGGAGTTTTTCTGCCAATGCTAGATATTGATGCCCGAATTTCTTCCTTTGATTTCTCCATTCTTGGAGAGCATGTTTCTTTCGAGAATCAGATATTGTATTACAAAAGTAAAAGCATACTTGAGGTTGTGTCTTTGATGATGATGCAAGGGCAGCTAAAGATATTCTTAGTCGGATTGCTCATTCTATCTTTTAGTGTTTTGTTTCCCTTGAGCAAGCTAATTTCATCCACAGTCTACCTGTTCCAGCCAACTACTCACTCTTTAAAATGGGTTCAGTTTTTCGTTTTCAAGTCTGGGAAATGGTCCATGGCGGATGTAATGGTCGTAGCAATTTTTATGTCCTACATTGGTTTTACTAGTATTCTAACTGAGCAGTTGCGGCAGTTGGAAGGCGTCGGAAAAAATTTGGAAATATTGACTACAAATCAATCAACACTAAACACAGGATTCTACTTGTTCACTGCTTTTGTTGTCGTGAGTTTGGTCGTCGGGAATCGGATTATGAGTAGGATGAACGTAAATCGATAGCAATTGGCTGAAAGCCAGAATCTTAAAACGAAACCTTCAAAAATAGATTTACCGCAGGAATACTTTGGTCAAAAGATCGTCCATACCCGGGGATAGCATAGACATCATCTGGAGTCTGGAGGTCATAATCAAGCAAATACCTGAACCGGAGGTTCATGCCTATAGCTAGGAACTTATTAATTGTTCTATCCGTGTAGACTGCAAACTCTAGCCAACTTGCACTAATGTCTGTTCGCTGGTATGAAGCGGTAAGTGTTCTTGGAATGTTAATTGTGTTTTCGGTATCAAGAATAGCCGTTTCATCAAATGAACTAACTCCGTACTTGAAGGTCAATCCCAATTTGTTTTTTGGCTTCCATTGCGAGTAGATCCCTGTTCCAACTCGGTAGTAAATACCCTCCGCTTCGTAGGTTCCATTCGCATATGCTTTGTTGGGGTTGAGAGTGGCCATTCCTACTTCGAAAATAATAGGCACTTTTTCCCTAATCAAGAATTCAATGCCGCCTTCATACTTAGTCTCTGTATCAATTGGAAGTGCAAATAGTTTTCCATAGTCTATATAAATGGAAGGAATCAGTGTTCGGACTGGCCCGACAGTAGCGGTGTCCCCCAGTGAATTCTCAAGCTCGGATTGGACAGAATCCACATCCGTTACCGAAACGGAATCTCTCACCTCAATGGACTGACCATCTTGCGCTACAAGTCCAAGCAACTGAAAAAGAAGAAGAGCATGTAGTAACAGGCATTTTCGCATGAATGATGTAAAATTAGTAAAGGAGTGGTTGCAATTATCAAAGACCAATTAACTATTTAGCTAATCAACTATTCCCTAAACTGGATCCACGTCAAAAATGACACCAACACTTTTGAATGCCGGTATCTGATGAAAGATTTTTTCGCAAGCCCACAAGTACTCCTTGATTGCTGGAATGTTAATACCCGTTTTCTCAAGTTTTAGCGTCAACTCGTGATGATACAAATTTCGAATTTTCCCAATCACTGGCTCTACAGGTCCAATCAATCGTTGATTGCCAATGTTTTTTCTTAGCTCCTTGGCGAAAAACGTTGCTCCCTGAAAAGAAACGGTTTTTTCCCTATGTCGGAAAATTATCTTGATCAGCCGGGTGAATGGAGGATAGCCAAATTGCTCTCTTTCTAATATTTCCCATTGAAAGAAGTATTTGTAATTTCTGCTTCGCACTTTTTCCAGCACTGGCTGTTCTGGGTCATTTGTCTGAATAATTACTTTACCGTGTGTGGACTTTCTTCCAGCTCGACCACTGACTTGCATAATCAAATCATAGGCTCTTTCATGCGAACGAAAATCAGGATAATGAATCATCCTGTCTGTATCAAAAATACCCACCAGATTGACATGATCGAAATCGAGACCCTTGCTCACCATTTGCGTTCCTACCAGAATATCAACACTACCTTCCTCGAACTCCTCTATGATTCTTTGGTAGCCATACTTGCTTCGAGTCGTGTCCAGATCCATGCGTTGAATGACTGCACTGGGAAATAGTATCTCTAGCTCTTCTTCCAGTTCCTCCGTTCCAAACCCAATCTTCTTCAAGTCCGCACTTCCACAAGAAGTGCAATCTGAACTCATGGGCTGGTTAAAGCCACAGTAATGGCAAACCAATTTGTTGTTGAACTGGTGGTAGGTCAAGCTGACGGAACAGTTTAAACACTTCGGAATTGTTGCGCAACTTTCGCAGGAAATGTAAGAGGCATAGCCACGTCTGTTCTGAAAAAGAATGACCTGCTCTTTTTGTTCCAGCGATTTTTCAATTGCCTCCACCAACTCTGAAGAGAAGTTGCCTTTGAGCTTCCTCTGCTTCCGTTCTTTCCTTAGATCAACAAAATGAACTTCTGGTTCCTCCGCTTGTCCAAAGCGTTCCGTCAGCTCCACTAAGCCGAATTTATTGTCTAGTGCATTTTGGTACGTTTCAAGGGAAGGGGTGGCTGTGCCAAGCAAAACCTTTGCGTGATGAAGGTTTGCTAGGTAGTTGGCTGAATCTCTGGCGTGGTAGCGGGGCGCTGGTTCAAACTGTTTATAGGATGGTTCATGCTCTTCATCGACAATTACAAGACCTAAGTTTTGAAAAGGGAGAAAAACAGCACTTCGCACACCAACGACAAACTGAAACTCGTTTTTCAGAACCTTCTGCCAAACTTCCACACGCTCGTTATCTGAATATCGGGAGTGATACACTCCGAATGAATTGCCAAAAATCTTATGGAGCCTGGCAATGATCTGAGTGGTCAGGGCTATTTCTGGTAGGAGGTAAAGCACCTGTTTCCCCGCTTTCAATTGCTCCTCGATCAGGGAAATGTATATCTCAGTTTTTCCACTCCCAGTTGCACCATGCAGTAATACGGATTGATGGTCTTGAAATTTAGAGGAAATGTCCTGTTTGACGGCTCTCTGAGTAGAACTTAGATTGATCGTCTCAGACTTAATGTTTTCTTGTTTTTCTAGCCGAGATACTACGATTTCCCATTCAATCAGGATTTTATTTTTCACTAGCGTCTTGACAGACGAATCACTGATCTCTTCTTTGAGTAGTAACGATTTTGAAATTCCTGGGAGATTGCATGAAGGATCCTCCAACACTGGAACATTTTTTAGATAGGAGAGAAGCACCTCGATTTGCTTAGGTTTAGACTCAAGATTCTTCAATAACCCATCGAGACTGTCCTCATTTTCATACTCTGATCCAAGTCGAATTCTTTTCTCCTTTTTAGGTAAATACCGATCTTTCACTTTTTCGTACAGATCCAGATAGCCTTTTTCTGACAGTTCTTTGACAATTCGCTGTGGCCGTTTAAGCCCAAGGTATTGACCAACATCGTTCATTGAAAGCTCATTTCCCTTTAACGCGGATAGGAGAGACCATTGTCGGTCACTGAGATCATGATCCTCAAGGTCGATCTCAGGGTTGATGCCCACGTACGATTGACTGGAAAGCTTAAGAGCTGAAGGTAGGGCTGCTCCGATTACCTCACCGATTGCACACATGTAATAGGATGCCATCCAGGAGAAAAATCGCAGTTGTACCTGATGAATAATCGGAAACTCGTCGAGTACTTCCAGTAGTTCCTTTGGTTTGAGATCACTCCGTTTTTCGTTATGAATCTTGAAGATGATCCCGGTATAGATCTTCTTTGCACCAAATTGAACAACAACTCGACTCCCAACCTGTGCTAGGTTGCTTAGCTCTGATGGAATGTGGTAGGTGAAGGTTCCATGCAAAGGAAGAGGCAAGATGACTTCTGCGTAGGTCATTTAATATTAGTTCAAAAAAGCCGAGAACCATGATGAATTCTAATGATTTCAATTGATTGCTCATTTACTCGATACACAATTCGATACTTTCCTTCGATTAGTTCGCGAACTGCTTCATTCTGAAACTCTGGAACCATCCTTCCCGAAATGGGAAACTCGATCAGAATTTCAACCTTTCCAATTATTCTTGTGGATAATCTTTTTGCTGATCGGATCGAGTCTTTTGCTATGTAATCATGAATGGATTTTAAATCATCAATGGCTTCATCTGTCCAAACGATCTTCACCACTCCTTGGAAAGTTGCTTAACAACATCATGAGGAGTAAGCGGCATAATGTCAGCAGATTTTAGCCCTATTTTCACCTTTTCTATAAAAATAAGCTTGTCGATTAGCTCATCCAGTGTTATCTCCTCAGGCAAGTCTTTGAGTCCCTCTAAGATTTCAGACTTCTTCAGAATTGTTTCCATCCTATAAAATTAATCAATCCATTTGTTCTATTGCTTCAGCAACAGTTCCTACTGGCCTTTTACAACTTTTGTCATAACACACGTAAATGGTTGTCTTCCCGTCAACGGCTGATTTAAATTCAAATAATGGGCTTTCTCGTTCGCTGCTGGAAGCGGTTAAAATTTTGTTGGGAATGAACTGCCTATTCATTTCCAGCCCGAAGCTGTCAAACTCTTCGCCTACGATGACTACCTCTGCAAACTGACTTGATAGTTCCAGTGCGGTTGTGCCCCAGTTTGACATGTATTCAGGTTCTTGTATCAATAGACCTGAAACCTGTGCGAGCATGGATTTTCCCCTTTTGATCAATTCTTCGTCATAGAAATGGGTGCCCAAGTGGATCAAATTCCAGGTCATGATCGAATTTGATGAAGGGATTACGTTATCAAATAATTCCTTTTTACGAGCTATAAGACTTTCTGATTCGTCGCTTGTGAAGAAATACAGGTTTTCAGTTTCATCAAAGAACCCTTCATTGGCTCGAGCTAAAAGCACTTTTGCTAACTCCAGGTACTCCCAATCAAAGGTCGTTTCATAGTACTTTATCAGCCCTTGAATGACCGCTGCATAATCTTCGAGGAAGCCCTCCATACCCTTGTCGGGAAAGCGATTCAACTTCCCATCCTTGATTAATTCATTCTTTATGAAGTCGGCGTTTTTTTGAGCAAGGATCAAAATCGAAGGTTCATTTATGGCCTGATAAGCCTCGGATAGGCCAGAGAGGGTGAGACCGTTCCACCCTGCAATGATCTTATTATCCAAGCCAGGCCGAACTCTTTCGCTGCGTGCATTTAAGGCTTTTTGCTTGAAAGAGTAAATTTTTGAGTCAAAATCTTCTTGGTCAAGATCGTGCTTTTTCATCAGCTTGGTTTCCTCTTCCACCACGCGCAACGCATTCTGACCTTCCCAATTTCCAGCTCTTTGAACATCATAGTATTCTGCAACAAGCTCAAAGTCATCTCCTGCTATGGTTTTGATCTCATCCTCGGTCCAAACGTAGAATTTGCCTTCCACGCCTTCGCTGTCTGCATCAAGTGCGGAATAGAAGCCTCCGGATTTGTCCAGCATTTCTCTGGATAGCCATTTCGTGGTTTCAAGGATGACCCGTTTGAATTGCTTATTTTTTGAAAGTTTATAACCATTTGCATAGAGACTGAGTAGCTGCCCATTGTCATACAGCATTTTTTCAAAGTGGGGGATATGCCACTCAGCATCCGTGCTGTACCGTGCAAACCCTCCACCCACGTGATCGTAAATGCCTCCGTTAGCGATTTTCTCCAACGTGAACTCGAGATGGTCAAGTGCTTCTTTGTTCTGCGTTTGATGGTAGTACGTAGCTAGGAACTGCCAAACGGAAGGCATTGGAAATTTTGGAGATTTTTGTACACCACCGTCGATTTTATCAAACTTTTTAGACAAGTTTTGGAACGCTTCGTCAATTTCATTTTTGGACAACTTGTAATCGTCGCCCTCCAACTTGTACTTCTCTGATTCCTTCAGTTGAAGGTTTTTCGTAAAACTATCTGCTGACTCATCGATTTTGTCTCGCTGGTTCTGGAAGGCATCAACGATGTTTGTCAAAAGGTTTGTCCAGCCTTCTTTCGGAAAGTATGTTCCTCCATAAAACGGTTTTTGATCTGGCGTCAGGAAAACATTTAGTGGCCAGCCACCCTGCAAGCCCATGGCGTGTACTGCGTCCATGTAAATCTGATCTACGTCAGGACGCTCCTCTCGATCAACTTTAATGGTGATGAAATTTTCGTTCATCAAACGAGCTACAGTAGTGTCCTCAAAAGACTCCTTTTCCATTACGTGGCACCAGTGGCAGCTAGAGTAGCCAATGCTTACGAGAATAGGCTTGTCTTCTTTTTTTGCCCTTGCAAGAACTTCAGGACTCCATTCTTCCCAATTCACAGGATTATGTGCATGTTGGAGCAAATAGGGGCTTGTAGAGTTTATGAGAGCATTGGTGTAGTTACCGTGAGTCATTTGATGGTTGGTTTGTGATTTGCATGCAAACATGGAAAAGCTAACTGCAAGAATGATTACGTATTTCATTGTAGCTGATTTTGAAGAGTATTTAGCTCGTGTGAAACATCAATCTTATCACTTAGCTCGTGGAGTTTGCTTATTGTGCGTTTAAGGAAATTTTGATGCTGAACTGATTCTGACTGAAATGGTTTGTGATTCATGGCATGTCTGATCTTTGCCCAATCCCGAATGAAACTCTTGGAGTCATCGTGAAAATAGACATCTGAAAATCTTTCCCAAATGTAATCAATGGCCTGAGGCGAGGGATGTGCCATGTCTTCTGCAAAGAAGCGATAATCTCTTAATTCATCGTTCATTATTTCGAAGGCTGGAAAGTACTCAGCGTTTTTATATTCATTTACAATTTCATGTACAGCCTGAAGAAGAATTGCTTTACTCAAGTTATTTTCTACAAGCCCATCTCTGATATGTCGTACAGGACTAACAGTGAATATGATATTTAAATTCGAATTCAATTTTTCATGTAGAGCTGCAAATGACTGAACAATCTCTTCCTTACTTAAGAGTCGTTTGTTGAATTTGCTCGTGGGTACCTTGTGACAGTTAGCTACTACCTGACCAGTATCCTTCAATTCATAGACAAAGGAAGTTCCCAGAGTGACTATAACAACGTTGGTATTTGCTAAGAAATTGGACGAGGTTTCCAACGATGAAGCAATTGTCTTGTTAAGGTCATCGTCAGAAAGAGACGAGATTTTTCCATGACAATCCCAGTGGTAGAAAACACCATGGTTCTCCAGGATGTTCGAGGAGTCCAAATCTCCGTTAAGGGTTTTGAAAATTGATACAGGATTGTAGAGTGTTCCGAACGGATTGTGAATGTTATTGAACTTATAAGCTGATAGTAGTTCACCAATTTCGTCAGAGAAGCAGGAGCCAGTTAGATAGATTTTATCCTGCAAATTGATTTTTGCATTTGAAGGACTGAGGTTAAAATTTAGCTTGAACACGAATTGACAAGATTAACTATTGCGCCAAAGGTAGCTTATAGCTGGACGTGCTGCTCTACAGGGATTCGTACACAAGTTGAACGAATAGGTCTGTAGTAATGAAGCTGCCGTTCCAGCGATCATGATACTCTTTCAGCGGGTTCTTTGGTATAAGATCTTCTAGTGCAACACCACTGGTTTTTTCACTTTCGATAATGTCCTTTGCTTCCTTGAGCATCGTTAAAAGTTCATTAACATCATCAATGGATGACATGCCACCATGTCCAGGAATGATCTTTGTGTTAGCATCGGCGAGTGATAAAATCTTTTCCTGAGCCGCAATGAAGCCGTCGATGGAACCACCAGCAGCTACATCAATAAATGGAAAACCGTAACGAACAAATGCGTCACCCGTGTGAATGACATTTGCTTTCTTGAAATGGACGATCATGTCACCATCCGTATGGGTACTAGGTACATGTACAATATCAAATTCCTCATCGTATAGTTTCAGTCCAATTTCATTAAAGGGAATATCCATTGTAGGCCAAAAGCTTTCTGGCTTCGCTTTTTGTGTAACGCCCCTTATTTCATCTTCAAACGTTATGGCTAGACGTGCTCTAACATTCTTATGTGCCATTATTTCCACATCCTCTTTTTTGAAGTTCTCATTCCCGCCTGTGTGATCACCGTGGTAGTGGGTGTTGATAATGTAGGTAATTGGTGCATCGGTTATTTCCTTCACCGCATTCATGATCTTCTCGGACAAGACCGCAAATTGATCATCAATTAGGAGAACTCCGTCAGTCCCTACCAGAACTCCAATATTCCCGCCACGACCTTCGAGGTAATAGATATTTGATGCTACTTTATTGGATTTAATCTGAACATCATCCCAGCCTTGCGCTTGCATGAGAAAGGGGAGGAGTAATAGTGGTAGTAGTAATCTCTTCATGGTGATAAAATTAGATCATTCGATTGGTTTGCCTTCTAACTTATCGAAAGATCAGTCCTTGGCATTACATATCTTTTTGTTGGATAATGTCGAGCAAAAAAAAGCCCTCTCGTAAGGAGAAGGCTTTTGACTAATGTGTTCTTCGAAGCTTAACCTTCACTAACCACTTTAACTGCAACAGTATGATGCACTTCTTTGTGCAAGTCAATTACAGCATTGTAGTCTCCAAGCTCTTTGATTTTCGTTTCAAAAGAGATCTTCTTTCGATCGATTTCAAATCCTTTTGCAGCTAGGGCTTCGGCAACTTGAATAGGTGTGATGGCACCAAATATTTTGCCACTCTCACCTGCTTTCGTTGAAATTTCGATAACAATATCTCCAATTTTCTCCGCAATTGAGGTAGCATCTTTTATTGCTTTCTCAGCTTTGTGTGAAGCTTGTCGAATTTCTTCATCGATTCTCTTTCTATTTGAGTTGCTGGCAATAATTGCCATCCCTCTTGGGATAAGGAAATTTCTTCCATATCCAGGTTTCACGGCTATAGTATCATTCTTATAGCCCAGACCTTGTATATCTTCTCTTAATATAACTTCCATTTTAGTAATTATTTAAGTGAATCTCCAACGTAAGGCATCAATGCACAATGTCTTGATCTTTTGATCGCTTGAGCAATCTTCCTTTGAAACTTAAGACTAGTTCCAGTAAGTCTTCTAGGAAGGATCTTACCTTGCTCGTTGACAAACTTCAAAAGAAAATCGGGATCTTTATAATCGATATACTTTATACCGTTTTTCTTGAAGCGACAGTACTTGTCTTTCTTCTGTTCCCTGTTTATTGGTTCGTTTTGTAATGTCATTTTGCAGCCTCCTTTTTAACTTCTTTCTTTTTGTTAAAAGCACCACCTTTTCTTCGCTCATTGTAAATAACAGCGTGCTTGTCTAGCGAAGTAGTCAGAAATCTCATAACTGCTTCGTCTCTCCTAAATTCTGTCTCAAGTTTACTGATTGTATCAGGTGCTGCCAGGAATTCAAAAAGATGATAAAACCCTGTGGTTTTATGCTGTATGGGGTAGGCTAGTTTCCTAAGACCCCAACTCTCGTCATTGACCATTTCTGCGCCATTGCTCGTGAGAACTTTTTTGAATTTTCCGACAGTATCCTTCATCTGAACTTCAGACAAAACGGGAGTCATAATGAATACCGTCTCGTAATTCTTTTTCATGTGTTAATTAAATTAAGAACTTTTCTTATTGAAAAATAAGCTGCAAAATTAGGCATTAATTGATAATTGCAATGGATAATTGATAATTAAAAATGGAAGCCATTGATCGATTTGTGCTAATAGGTAGAACTTCATTGAGGAATGCTCGTTCCCCTGCCAAGTGCCAAGTGCCAAGTGCCAAGTGCCAAGTGCTAACTATTTAACCATAAACATTCCAGTCCCCATCAAGTAGTCGTCGGTGTATACTTCTACTTTGTGTTGACCAATGTCGTAGTCACTTCCTTTATCGTACAGATAGGTGACGAGTTGGCTGTTTTTGTCGTACAAAATTTCCTGCTTGGCTGTGTAGAAAAGCTCTCTTCCTTCGAAGGTGAAAGAACCAGATCCACGAGTCACGTCGAAAAGAACGTTTCCGTCTGGAGCAGTAACTCTCAAAAGAAGCTCCTTACCTTCGATAGGGGCAATCTCATTGTCTAACACGGTGAACTGAATCTTCAATGTACTAATGTGTCGATTTCGGAATTCTCTAAGCCGCTCTTTTCCTGCAGCATTAACTGCATAAACCGCAAGTCCTTCAATTTGCAGACGAGAGGCGACAGCGACTTTGCTGGCTAGTTCCTCGGTATTTTCTTGCAGTTTGGTAATGGATTGATTGAGCTCATTTTTCTCCACTTTAAGCGTCGTGTTCTCTTCAACCAATTGCACATTCATGACCTTTAGCTCCTCAATTTCCTTATCCTTGATCAAAAGAAGTTCACGATAGCCAGAAACTCGTTCGTTGAGTTGGGTTATCTGTGTGCGTTGATTTTTTTGACGAACGAGGAGATTCTTCTTATCATTCTCGAGCTGGGCTTTAAGGGCTACAAGGGTGTCAATTTCCCCGCCTAACTCTGTGATTGTCTCAATCCTAAGATCGAGTTCGGTAGAAACAGAATCAAGTTTCAAGTAGGTGTCTGCAATTTCCTGATCCTGCCTTTGGCGCTCTTCCTCCAGCTCCATATTTTTCCACACGAAGAAAAAGATAGTAGCTAAGAGGATTACGAGTATTCCAGTAATAATTGGAGCTCTATTCTTAGGCTTGGGACCTGACGTTGTTTCCTCTGTTTCTTTTGGTATATTATCTTCCATTACAGGGTTATTATTCGTCTGCAAAGCTATTGAATCAATAGTTTAAAACCTTAACGTAAACTGCTGCTTTTCAATATCCTTGTGTGGAAATAAAAGGCCAGCCTGAAAAATGTCAATCGACAATTCAAATCGGCGATCTAATACAAGTTCATTCCAGACATCACGCATGCTCTCTGACCAATAGATGTCATGTATCACGATGCAATCTACTAGCTTGGGTAGTTTCATGATTTGCTCAATCTGTCTTCTGATTGTTGAACCTCTGTGGTCTGCGTCAAGGAATATTAAATTCGGCTCATGTCTGATGATTGCGGGTTCAAACGTTTTGGTGATATCACCGAACTCAAGAGTGATTTTGCTTTCGTTCAAACTGGCAAACTCCTTTTTTGCAAGCTCAGAGATGATAGGCGAAGCTTCCATTGTCACTATTTTTTCAGATGAAGCCCGACTCAGGTAAAGTGTATTTATTCCCAGTGAAGTGCCAGTCTCTAGTACCGTTTTAGCCCCTAACTCATTTACCAGAAGGTGCATGAAGGCTGAAAATTTTGCAGTACTAAGAGAGTTTTTGGCAACTGTGCTGATTGGTTTTCGAAGGCTTGAGTTGGTCTTGAAATCGATGACGTCAATAATGTCATGATTGTTCTTAAGCCTATTTCTTGAAATTTCGATTTCTGGTATTCTAAAGGTCGAAGCACGTTTAACTATCTGAGTGAACAGCTTGTAAACAAACGGAGAATGAATGGAATGAGCCCCAACAGCTTTGAATCGGTAGTTTAGGTAGCTAGCAACAGTGAAGAATAGGGAACCCCCCAAAGTGCTAATTGAGTTTGAATGGGACGACCATGATGAACTCAGGAATTTCAACATCAAAAATTTTCCCGTCTATGATCTTCTCCATAGTATAGTATCCAGCCATTTTGCCAATACCTGATCTCAGGTTGCATCCCGAAACGTACTGATGAATTTCGCCAGGTTCTAGTACTGGTTGTTTTCCTACAACACCGTCACCGTCCACCTCGTGCTTTGGGTAGGCCGCATCAGCAATATCCCAGTGTCGAGACTTCAATTGAACCGTACTGCTGCTGTTATTTTCGATAGTGATTCGATACGTAAAAACAAAATGCTCATGAGCTGGCTGCGAATGCTCCGGCTGATAATTTGTTTCTACAGAAACCTTGATTCCTTTGGTGACTCCCGTTATCATGATAGATGGGACAATATAAAATAAATTGAATTTAAATTGCCAAATTTTACGATTAAGTATGCAAGAAAATGGACGTACGCATTGAAAACAGTTGGAAAGAAGTTTTGTTTGAAGAATTTGACAAACCTTATTTTCAGTCTCTGATCTCTTTTGTAAAGGAAGAGTACAAAACCAATAAGATATTCCCGCCTGGCTCGTTGATATTCAATTCCTTTGATAAATGCGCTTTCGAAGATGTAAAAGTGGTAATTGTTGGTCAGGATCCTTACCATGGAGACAATCAGGCAAATGGGTTATGTTTTTCTGTTAATGATGGGACTAAATTTCCGCCATCGTTGCAAAACATTTTCAAGGAGCTGCAACAAGATATGAATGTTTCATATCCCACCTCTGGAAATCTTGAGCGTTGGGCTACGCAAGGAGTGCTGCTTTTGAATGCTACGCTTACGGTACGCGCTCACACAGCAGGTTCTCATCAGAAAAAGGGATGGGAGGAATTTACCGACGCAGTCCTCAAAGAAGTGTCAAATAGGAAAGGTGGCATTGTATTCATTCTATGGGGTGCTTATGCGCAGAGAAAAGGTGAGTTCTTGGATAGCGAAAAACACTTGGTTTTAAAAGCAGCCCATCCGTCGCCTTTCTCCGCTCATAGCGGATTCTTTGGGTGCAAACACTTTTCGAAAACCAATGAGTTCCTTAACGATAACGGCCAGAGAACCATTGATTGGTAAGGCACTACTAGAAGGATATTTTAGTATGCTTTTTATTGATCAAAAACAGAAAATTGTAATTTACAGTTAACGAAGAATTGGATGCCAAGCAAGTACGAATGAGGAGTGAATCACACTACGATCTTTACGAGACCAAGAGCGAGCGCGATAACTGGTTTAAGGGGTGCCTATTTATGGTAATCTTCTTTGGAGGAGCAATGGGCATTGTTCATCTGTTGATTTACCTGTTCACATAGTTGTTACTGGATTTATTCGATTCCATCAAACAACCTGTTCCATCGAATCTTATTGATAAAACTAGCATTGGTGTCCCAGGACATCCAGATGAATGAGGCCTCTCCAACCACGTGATCCTCCGAAACAAATCCCCAATACCGTGAATCAGCTGAATTGTGACGGTTATCACCCATCATGAAATAGTAGTCTTTTTTGAAGGTGTAGGTGGTTAACTTTTGTCCATTCACGGTGAGTTCAGTACCATCAATTGTTACGGATTCGTTCTCCTCATATCTTGCAATGGTTGAACCGTACATAGCTAAGTTTTCCTCAGTCACCTCAATCTGCATTCCTTCTTTGGGAACAGTTAGTGGCCCGTAGAAATCTCTATTCCATCTGAAAAAACGTGAATCAGGGAATATATCTGCCTCCACTCTTTCCGAGTCTTCGAATTGAATTTCAATGCTTTTTACAAATGGCAAAGCCTCTAGCTTCGCAGCACTGTTCGCATCGGCAAGTGCTGAGTATCCTCTACGTCCATCTGGTCTTGCCACAGGATAGTATTCCCATATTTTAAGGTCTTTCCAGATTCTTTCACGAATGGATTGCTCTGTTTCAACGAAATAGTTGAACTGCATCAGTGGTGGGTTTACTCCGATTTCTCCATTGATGTATACCTGACCGCCTCGTACTTCCAGCACATCACCTGCAATTGCAACGCATCTTTTTATGTAATGTGTGCCAAGATCCATTGGATGGGCACCGCCATCACTTCTTGTATTGTATTGATCATGCGGTGGGTAGTTAAAGACAACCACATCGTTTCTTTCGACTATTCCGAAGGAGGGTAATCGTAAACTTGGTAGTGAGACCCAGGGTAAGTAGGATGGAAGCTCTGTCCCCCAAATTTTTTGATGCGTCAACGGAACTTGTAATGGCGTCTTTGCTGTCCTAGGGCCGTACTCCGCCTTGCTCACAAACAGGAAATCACCTACCAAAAGTGATCGTTCCATGGAAGGAGTAGGGATCACATAGGCTTCCATAAAAATCCACCGTATGAATGTTGCACAGAAGACTGCAAACACGATCGCTTCAAACCATTCCTTTCCAAACGACTTTTTTTCTTTTGGCAGCTCCACCGCTTTTCCCAAATATTTCGTATTTGCCCAGGCTATGTAGGTCATATAAACGGGAGCGAAGATGACCCCAAGTACTTGATCGAGGTAGGTGTATCGGCCATACGATTTCAGAAGGTCCAGATGCATCGTAAGCCCAACAAAGAAATTAATCACGGGAACGAATAGAAGTAGTACCCACCATTTTGGCCTTCCTACAATTTCAATATGCGTATAAAAATTATAAAATGGAACAAATCCAATCCAGCCTGGTTTGCCTGCTTTCTCAAAAAACTTATAGTAGGCAACGCCCATGAGAACATACCAGCCGATTAGAAAAACGAATACAAAAACTGGATTAAAATCGTGATAATACATTTGATAATTATTGAAATTCCTGCGAAGATAATGTCATTGCTGATTTATAAAATCAGACATTGTGAATATTCCATTCTTATTTTTTATCCACTCGCTCACTTGTACCGCCCCTTCAGCAAAAACGCTTCTTTGGTGTGCTACATGCTCGATTTTGATGGACTCTAACTCAGACGTGTAAGAAACGGTGTGTGTACCTGGAACGTTCGCAATTCTCTTAGAAACGATACCCAATTTGGTATGGTCGGTCGATATTTCGTTTATCCAGCCTTGCACTCTTGGGTTGTTACCTTCAATTCCTTCAGCCAATCTGATAGCAGTTCCGCTCGGACTGTCTTTTTTTTCTGTATGATGAACTTCTTCTAGCTCGCAAGAAAAGTGAAGCTTTGACATTTTATTGGCCAACCACTCGTTCAATTCGAAGAATAAGTTCACACCGATGCTGAAATTGGAGGAATGTAGAAAGGTGCCTCGGTTTTCCCGACATATCGTTGCTATTTCCTCGTATTTTTCCAACCACCCTGTGGTTCCAGAGATAACGGGAATGTTGTTTTTTAGACAGAAAGCGAGGTTTTCAAAAACAGACTCTGGTTGAGTGAATTCGATAGCCACATCGGCCTTGTCGGTTTCGAGAGCTGAAAGCTGTTCAGAATTATCAATGATGTGACTTATCGTATGCCCCTTTTTCCTAGCTATTTCTTCGATAGCTTTCCCCATTTTCCCATAGCCGAGCAGTGCTATTTTCATTACTTAATACGAAGAATTAGAGAAGCACCAATTGCAGTACTATTCATCGCAGTACTTTGCATGGAAGGTTCGATAGTCAAGGCAAGATCATCATTTACATTAAACTCTTCCAGATGCGCCGACACATGTGCATCAACGATATTGAGAAGATAAAAGACGGAACCCAGGATGATAAGGAAATCTCTATTACGCCTAAAACTATCCCTATTACGAATGACTGTTGTCTGAGAACTAGAAACTTCGGCGAAGGGATTTCCTAGCCCATTTGAGTTTGAGATAGCCGCGTTCCTAAATGCGTGATATAAGTCATTGTTGTAGCTAATAAAATGAGCAAAGCTAGCTAGCCCGACGTAGATGACCGGCACTTTCCAGTACTGCTTATTGTAGATCTGGCCCATACCTGGTAAGACTGCCGAGAGAAGTGCAGAGCGTTGTGGGTCAAGGTTGGAAACTTCTTGAAAGAGTTGAAAGTCCTGATCGGTTTCAATGAAAGTTGAGTCTGTGATCAATTCAACATCACGACCTGTGTCCTGACCAAACAGGAGGCTAGCATTTAGTGCAATAGAAAGTGCGATTAGAACTCTTTTTTTCATCACGAAATCGAGTTTGCAAACTTCGCGCCTAAATATCTAATAATTCAAGAATTCGGTTAAGATCTTCAGTAGAATTGAAAGGAATCTTTATTTCCCCCTTGCTCTTCTCATTTGACTTTACTGAAATTTTCGTTCCAAAGTGGGAGGATAGCTTGGTCTGTAATGCTTTTATTTCTGGATCGACAGGCGTGGGGGAAGTTTCAGTTGCTTCAGATTTCGTGCTTCCACGAACTAGCTCCTCCACCTTCCGTACTGATAAATCTTGCTGAATCACCTTTTTGAAAATGTCCAATTGCAGATCCACATTTTCAATAGAGATCAAAGCTCTCGCATGACCCATGCTAATCTGTGCATCTCGCAGAGAGGCTTGAATCGCAGGAGGTAACTTCAATAGTCTTAGGTAGTTGTTTACTGTTGTTCTGTTTTTACCCACACGATCTCCCAGTTCCTCCTGCTTAAGATCACACTCTGATAGAAGACGTTGGTAGCTCAGTGCGACCTCCATCGCGTTGAGATTTTCTCGCTGGATATTTTCAATGAGAGCCATCTCCAGCATCTGTTGATCATCAGCTGTTCTCACATAGGCAGGAATGCTTTTCAGTCCAGCCTTTTTACTAGCTTGAAGTCTTCGCTCACCAGAGATGAGTTGAAATTGGTTCTTACTTAATTCACGAACGGTGATGGGCTGAATGATCCCTTGCACTTTTATCGAACTTGCAAGTTCTTCAAGCGCTTCTTCGTCAAAATCTGTTCTTGGTTGCCAAGGATTGGCTTCAACCTTGGTGATTAGTATTTCGGAAATAGTGTTTTGTATGCCTTTGGATTTGGCTGGCATTAAGTTTTCTTCAGAGTCTTCTAAGAGCGCTCCGAGTCCACGGCCAAGTCCTGATCTTTTCTTGAATTTACTTTCTGCCATTATGCTGCTTTCACTTCGTTTCTTTGGAGAATTTCCTTAGCCAGGTTTAGGTAACTAATTGAACCTCGGCTCTCTGCATCATGAGTAATTGCAGGCAGACCAAAACTTGGAGATTCACTTAGCTTAATATTCCTCGGAATCAATGTATCGAAGACCAAGGATTGAAAATGCATGTTGACTTCATCCACAACTTGATTGGCCAGGTTCAAACGAGTATCATACATCGTAAGTAGTATGCCTTCAACCTCCAAATCGGTGTTTAGCCTAGTCTGAATAATTTTAATGGTGTTCAATAATTTACCCAAGCCTTCCAGTGCGAAGTATTCACACTGAACAGGGACGATGACGGAATCGGAGGCGGTCAACGCGTTGATGGTAATCAGACCTAAGGAAGGGGAGCAGTCGACAATGATGAAATCATAATCGTCTTTGATCTTTGCTAAAGCATGCTTCATCTTATTTTCTCGGTCATCAATATTCACCATTTCTACTTCAGCCCCTACCAAATCTATGTGCGAGGGCAGCAAATCGAGGTATTTAATGTCAGTAGTCACGACACTGCTTTTGGGGTCAACATCATCCACCATGCACTCGTAAATACTGACCTCTACATCTTTCGGGTCGACTCCTACGCCAGAGGTGGCGTTGGCTTGCGGGTCTGCATCCACCAACAACGTCTTGAATTCCAGTGCAGCTAAACTCGCTGCTAGATTGATCGCTGAAGTGGTCTTACCAACTCCTCCTTTTTGATTCGCAAGTGAAATGATTTTACCCATATTTTCTCAATTATTAGAAGATGAAACCTTGTATGGTCACAAATATATCCAACCACATTTCAAGTTAATCAAGTTGTGAATAAGTTGTGCAAAAAGAAGGAATGACTTAGGAGCTTCTAGAATTTGATCTGCCAAAAAGCAAGAGCCAGACAAATCCATCCCATGATCAAGCCAAGACCACCGAGGGGTGTAATTGCTCCAAGCCATTTAATATTGGTCACTGCTAAAATATAGAGTGAACCAGAGAATATGATGACTCCACCCATCATGAAGTAGCTGGAAACTGTTAACCATTGGTTGGTGTATTTGGTCATTATTAGGCCGACGATCAAAAGTGCCAGTGTGTGATAGACTTGATATTGGACTGCAGTAGTATAGGTAGCAAGATTGCCGTAAGACTCGAGCTTAGATTTGAGTGCATGGGCGCCAAAAGCCCCCAATCCAACAGATAGTGCTCCCGAAATTGCTGCAAAAAAGAATACCAACTTAACCATGTAGCTATTTCTTTTTCTTCTGACGCTGTGCCTCCTGGCTGGCCTTCATTGCATCCTCAAGTCGACTTTGGAACTTGGACTTCTTCTTGGTTCCACTATTCTTTCTATTCTCCTCCAAGGCTGCCTTAATCTTGTCTTCATCAATGAGCTTTCTAAACATTACTGTCTGACCATAGGTAAGCATATTGGATACGAAGTAGTAAAAAGTCAATCCGGAGGCGTAGCTATTTAAAACAAATAAGAACATGATCGGCATCATGTACTGTATCGTTTTCATTGGGCCTTGGATCGTTGTCATTTGTGCATTGCTCGCCGTAATTAGAATGGTTGATACTGTCATGAGAAGTGTAAACAGACTAACGTGATCTCCATAAAATGGAATCTCAAAAGGAAGATTGATGATACTATCATAGGTCGAGAGATCATGCGCCCATAAAAAGGATTGATGCCTAAGTTCAACTGCATTTGGAAAGAAGAAAAACAAGGCAAATAATACAGGCATTTGCAGAAGCATTGGGATACATCCACTAAGGGGATTAATCCCAACTTTCTGATAAAGCTTCATCTGCTCCTGTTGAGCTTTTGTCTGATCACCACCATGTTTGGCTTTTAGCTCATCAAGCTCTGGCTTCATCACACGCATCTTCGCCATTGACATATGTGACTTGTAAGTCAGCGGAGAAAGAATAAGACGGATGATGATTACTATGATCAAAATGATGATTCCGTAGTTGCTAATGAATCGCTCTAGGAAATGGAAAATTGGAATGATTAGATACTTATTTACAATTGGAAGAGGACCCCAACCCATATCAAGGTTCTCTTCGAACTCGTCGCTTACACCTTTCAGGATAGTGTAATTATTTGGTCCGAAGTAATATCGGTATGCGAAACCATTCAGGAATTCCGTATAAGGAATAGTGAGTTGCATGGTTGCATTCTTCACGGAAGATGTGTCTGCCACATCAGCAATGGTGGTAACATACCCTGACTTGAATGCTGACTCGGCAATAAGCCCGATCGTGAAAAATTTCTGTTTAAATGAAACCCATTTCAGTGGGTTATTGAGTGTCTCCTCTTCAAAATCAGTGCTTCGCTGCGATAGATCGTCAAACTCGCCGTCTGTCTGATAATAGCGCACATTACAGTTGAGTCTGGCATCATCTAGCGTATTCTCAGCCCGTGTGACATTGTGATTCCAGAGGAGCGCCACATCTACAGGGTCAAGAATGTTATTCATCCCAGTAGACTTCACATCATAACCTATCTCGAATCCTGTAGAAGGTATTTTATATGTCTGAGTTACATTGAAGCTCCCATTGGAAAGTGTGTAGGTGACTGTCGTCGTGTCGTTGGAATTTGCCACGCTTGGACTAAAAGCAACTTCGGAAAGGTTTATGCTTTTGCCCTGATGCTGAACCTGTAAGTGGGAGGCGGACTTTGTGCCATCCATGATCTTAACCCGGTTGCCCAAATAGTCAAGATGATTGTTTAAGGTAACTGCTTTTATTTTCCCCCCATGATTGGAAAAAACAATAGTCAACTCATCAGTTTCGATAATTTGTTCTTCCTCGTTGGAAGTCACTGCAAATGAGAAAACGCCGTACTTAAGTGTATCTACTGATTCAGCCTGTTGCGTGTTAAGGTCCGCAATCGTATTTGAGGGAATTGGTTCGGTGTCTAATTGCTGAGACTGCTCAACAGGTTGTTCTTCCACTATCGGTGGTGCTTCAGGAGAGAAGTAAACGAAGTAGATCGCTAAGAGTCCGAACATTAGAACAAGCCCTATGTATTGATTTTTATCCATTTCTGAAGATTACAGATTGTTTGTTTGTTTTCCTTTCTGAGAATTACAGATCGTTTGATTGTTTTTGTTCCAACGCCACCTTAATGAACTTCACAAATAGGGGGTGTGGGTTTTTTACGGTTGACTTGAGTTCTGGATGGTACTGCGTACCAATAAACCAAGGGTGATTTTTTAACTCCATGATCTCAACAAGTTTTGTGTCTGGATTAATTCCAGATGCAATCATCCCAGCATTCTCAAACTCTTCCAGATAGGCATTGTTAAACTCATACCTATGTCTATGTCGTTCATTTATTTTCGTTGCCCCATATACGCCATGAGCTTTGGTACCCTTTTTCACATCGCAGGCGTATGATCCCAACCGCATGGTTCCGCCCATCTTGGTTATAGCCTTTTGGTCTTCCATAAGGTCTATCACTGGATAGGAAGTTTTTGGTGCCATTTCGGTGCTATTCGCTTTCTTCTTTTTCAGAACGTTTCGTGCGAATTCAATAATAGCACATTGCAAACCCAGGCAGATTCCAAAGAAAGGGATATTGTTTTCTCTAGCATACTGGACAGCATAGATCTTACCTTCAATACCTCGTTCTCCAAATCCTGGAGCGACCAAAATTCCGTGTAAATCCTTAAGCTCTCGGTGAACATTGTCCCCGTCAAGATCTTCAGCGTGAACCCACCGAACGTTCACCTTACATTCATTTTCGGCACCTGCGTGGATGAATGCTTCTGCAATTGACTTGTAAGCATCAGGCAGTTCTACATATTTTCCGACGAGACCGATGGTGACGTCATCCGTAGGGTTCTTTAGTTTCCCTAAAAATTCTTTCCACTTATCAATCTTCGGCTCTTTTTTGTGGGAGATCTTGAATTTTGAAAGCACACGTTCATCCAATTTCTCTTTTCGCATGAGAAGCGGGACATCGTAGATCGTGTCGGCATCTCTTGCTTCAATTACCGCATTGATTGGCACATTGCAAAACAGCGCTAATTTCTTTCTTATGTCTTGGGACAGGGCATACTCTGATCTACAGACCAAGATATCAGGCTGAATTCCCGCCTCAAGTAATTCCTTTACGGAGTGCTGTGTTGGTTTTGTTTTCAGCTCTCCAGCAGCTTTTAGATAGGGGACAAGTGTCAAATGAATGGAGGCGCAGTTGGTTGGTCCTAATTCAAAACGTGCTTGACGAACAGCTTCAATAAAAGGAAGTGACTCAATATCACCTACGCAACCGCCAATTTCGGTAATGACAATATCGTATTTCCCCGTTTCGCCGAGTTTGTAGATGTTGTTTTTTATTTCGTCGGTAATGTGAGGGATTACCTGAACGGTTTTCCCTAAAAATTCTCCTTTTCGCTCTCTTTGAATAACATTATCATAAATTCTGCCCGTAGTAATATTGTTTGCCTGAGAAGTGGGGTTGCTTAGAAAACGCTCGTAATGTCCAAGATCCAGATCCGTTTCAGCACCATCGTCAGTCACGTAGCACTCTCCATGTTCATATGGATTTAGCGTGCCTGGATCAATGTTTATATAGGGGTCAAATTTTTGAATGGTTACTGTCAATCCTCTGGCTTGAAGCAGTTTACCAAGTGAAGCAGCGATTATTCCTTTTCCCAGAGAAGATGTTACTCCGCCCGTAACAAAAATGTATTTGGCTTTTGACATTAAAATGAAAGAGTTTCCTGTGTGTTGTTACGGGATGCAAAATTAGCTTTTTCTTCGAGAATAGAAGCCGATCCTAGTAAGGAATTCTATAAGAAATAGAAGCGCCGAAATATCCGAGTGGTTCTACCTCGAAAATTTCGCTTGAAAGCTGTATTGGAATGCTATAGGTGTAGCTAAGCAAAATGGAAAACCTGTCTGTAGACAGCGAGATAGGCAGGGAGAAGGAATAATTAAGGATCCCAAATTCCTCGCCATCAACAAACTCTTCCGATTCCACACCATTTTCTACCAGCAAGTTCAGTTCAGCAAGCTCGTCATCTGTGGGATCAATATCTTCGAAGAGTGTGATGAGCGTCAGCAATCTGTTCTTCCTGGCTCTGGGAATTTGGTCGTTTGAAGCAATATATCTTTTCAACTGTTCTCGCTGTGCGTCGCTTAGTTCTGATAGTTGATTGAATCTGGCCACGGTGAATCTAAATTCATCGGAAACCTGCTCCGTGGTAATTCGCAGTGTTGTAACATTCCCATTCCCAGCCATTATTGAGGCCGTGGGGAAAACGCTAATATATTTGAATGGCCCCCATTCCCCAATCTTTATCGTTCCCGTTAGGCTGCCAATGAGCCTGTGCGAGGTTTCTTGCCCGAAGAGAAATGAGTAATCCACACCTAAGTAGCCTTTCTTAAAGTCGTAACTAACAGAGGTGCCGAAAGAATTTGTAAGTGCATTTTCTGATGAGTCTTTTGGATTAAAAAACCAATGCTCATAATCGAGAGAGTAACTCCATTTCGGAGAGAAAGTACCCAGATAACCCCCAGAAAGTATGGTAGGGTTGTAGGTGGGAGTTACATCAGAGTTCCAATATCCCGATAGATCGAGGTATCCGCCAGACTTGTGAAAGTAGGAGAACCCCGCAGAGTATCCCGTTTGATTGATGTTGTAGTCTCGACCTGCGCTGGTGACACTAGAGGTCATGCCTACTCGCACGCTGAGTTGGTTGGACTGCATGTTGTTTTGCAACAAAACACTATCAAGGAAATTGAAAATTGAAAGAGAATCCATTTCCATTTCTAGCGCGAGAAGTTGCTCTGCATAACTCAAATTTGATTCTTGAGCCATGCAAAAACTGGATTGGCAGATCAGCCATGCTATGGTGATTTTACGAAACATCAGGTAGGTTGGTCGTTAGTTTCGTCTATTTTTCAGCCGATCATTATTTCGCTTGATTTGTTGTTTTCTCATCTGCTGAGCTTTTATTCTTCGTAAGAGCATTTCCTTAAAGTCACTTTCAGCTGCTCTAAGGTTATTTAATTGTCGACTGGTAACCACTTTTAGGAAACGCTGCGAATAATCTTGCTCAAGGTCAAACTGTTGTTGCCTAGTGGCAGTTGCCATCTCAAGCATCTTCTTGTTTTCATCTTCGGTTGCGGAGTTTGGGTCAAACGTGCGCCTGGCTTGATCATAGTCTTTTCTGATCTCCTTGTTCCGATTACTGTATTCACGGTACACTGGCCAAAATTTTTCAGCTTGGGCAGGAGTGAGGTTAAGTCTCTCCGTGATCAATGCAATTTTTGCTGCTTCAATTTTCTTCAACGCCTCTGGGGATTGGGCGCTGGCTTGAACAATGAAAAAGAGCAATACAATTACGAGTATATTTTTCATTTTTCTAAATTTTGAACTTTAAAAAAGTTAATGTTTTGTGTTCTGTACCTTCTATAAGTAGTCATCTGACAAATCATATTCAATTAGTAAATCGTTTAGAGATTCGTCCTCAAGTTCTAAATCGTCAAATTCTTCTGCGTCAAAAAAATCAATTGACTCCACAGATCCTTCAAAGGCAGCAAGAATGTCACCTTCTTCAATCTGAAGCATATCAATGTACGCCAGGAGCTCTTCTTCAGGGATATCAGCAAGTAAATCCTCAGGTGTAACTGACTGATTTACAAAGACAATACTCATGACAATCGCCAGCACAGCTGCAGCTGCAAAGGCTAGTCTCATTGCAGGCATCTTTATCCAGGACACTTTCTTCTGCCGGCTGATTCTACCGTGAATCTTCATAGGAAGGTCCTCGAAGTAGCCTTCCGGAACAGCGTATGGCTGACTGTTTTTTTCGATATCGTCTAATTTGATAGGCTTCATCTCAGTACTTTGATTTCATTTTTATCAAAAGGTTTAATCGCAGATAATAAATTCTTCAATTTTTTTCACTGCATGGTGATAACTGGCTTTCAATGCCCCTACACTTGTTCCTGTCACTTCTGCAATTTCGGTAAACTTCATCTCATCAAAATATTTCATATTGAAGACGATCCGTTGTTTGTCTGGTAGCCTTAAAAGTGCTTTTTGAAGTTTCAGCTGCACTTCATCTCCACTTATGCTAATATCTTCATCCAATTTTTGACTCAACTCTTTGGTCACATCACCAATTGGGACGAAATACTTCCTCTTCTTCTTTTTCAGAAAAGTAAGACATTCGTTTGTTGCAATTCGGTAGATCCAAGTGTACAATTTGGAATCCTCTCGGAAGGAGTCAAGGTTTTTCCAAACCTTCACAAATATCTCCTGCACTAGATCATCAGCATCATCATGATCGATTACCATTTTCCTGACGTGCCAATACACTCTTTCCTGATACTCGCGAACCAATAGGTTAAACCCATAGTTGCGAGTCTCTTCATCCCGTATCTTCTGAATGATCAGTTCTTCCACGTTTTCTCAGTAGGTAATCGATCCTTAGATGTTAAAGATAGACGAAGGTTTAATCTGATTTGATTTTTATTTAGGAACCTTTTTGAAAAGGATGTAGTTACATTTAATGTATAAGTATGTATGAAATGGGTATAGCCGAAGATATTAAACAGGAAAAATTTAATTCAGATTTTTCAAAAGCCATTGTTAACCTTATTTACACGAACTCTTGGCTCAATCAAAAGCATGTTTCGCTCTTTAAGCCATTTGGTTTGACCACTCCGCAATTCAATATTTTAAGAATCTTAAGAGGCCAACACCCAGAACCGTCCACGGTTAACCTGTTGATTGACCGAATGTTGGACAAAAGCTCTAATGCTTCACGGATCGTCGACAAGCTGGAAGAGAAAGGATTGGTGATTAGAAAACAGTGCAAGGATGATAGGAGAGCAGTTGATGTCTTTATCTCAGAAAAAGGTTTAGGTCTTCTTACTGAACTTGATAGAGAAATGGATTCCTGGGAAAAAAATTCAAAGCGCCTTACTGAGGAAGAAAGTAAGACGCTAAATCAGCTATTGGATAAAATCAGATCTTAGAGATCTTTCAACGATTCAATGATTCCAGCATTGGAACCTTTTTTACGTACGACCATCAATGGGATGGTTTCATTTACCTGAATCATTCGTTCAGCTTTGCTGCCAATAAAAAGTGCAGATGCCGCTGTCCTTCCTTTAGCTCCCATAACAATCAAATCTGCACTACTCTTCGTAGCTTCCTTGTAGATCATTCGGATTACATTTTGGCCATTGTCTAGTGTATGGATAGAGACCAGATTCTGATTCTTGATCTGTGCTTGCCTGATTAGCACAGTTAGATCTTTTTGTGAGTTTTCTTCCATGATAGCTGCGAATTCTTCAAATGTTTTACCCGAGTACCTATAACTGCTTGGTACATTATAAACATTCTGAATCGTGATTTCTGCAGTAGAGTCACCTGTCACTGATAAGGCAGTTTCGAGAGAGAGGGATGAGTAATTTGAGAAATCTACTGGAACGTGAATATTATTGAAGTCAAGCTTCTTTCCTTCTGGAATTAATAAAATATTGCATGCAGCTCTTCGAACGATACGTGTATTGAGAACCGAGTTGCTTTTTTCCTTCCTTCCGAGAAGGATTAAATCGGCATCCGACTCTATGGAAGCGGTTAGTATCTCCTTTGTTTCAGCCCCCTGTCTTATCAGGAGTTTTGTTTTTACATCAGGGCAATCGAATGCCTTGTCAATAGCGGTTGTAAGTTCCTCTCGACGTTCGGCAACAGCCTTATTTATCAAGTCAGGGAATTCCTTTTTTAAACTCTCAGGAATGTTAAAGTCTTTGATGACATTTAGAAAGGTTACTTCGGTAGTTCCTGCTACTTTGGAGATGGAGCAAGCATTTTGAATAATGGCCTCATTTGTGTCAGAAAGATCAAGGCAAACTAATATTTTATTGAAGGTAATCATGGGGTGTAATTTGAAAGCGCAAAATTACATTTCAACACGACTATTAACGTGGTTAGTTCCAAATATTCATCTATTTCTTTGACTATTTTGTAGAAAAACTTGGGTTATTCAATATAAAAACCTCAAAATCCGAATTTTATTCTATTTCAGGGAGAAAATCAACAAGCATTTCAATTACCTCTTTCGAATGTGTCGGGAAGTTGGCAATTCTAATGTGATTCTCCTTATGGGCACCATAGCCTGAGCCAATCACTAAGCCTTTCTCCTTTAGGTATGAAATAAACTTTTCAGGGCCATCAGCATTCACTACTATCGTTGTTTTTGATTGGTAAGACGAGTCTGTTACAAATGGGCTCAACTTCGGGTGACTCTCAATTGCTTGATATAAGATGGTTGACTTGTAAACCGTATCGTTTACAATTTTTTGCTTTCCTACCTTGATCATATCCTCAGCGATCTTGCCTAGGAGGTAAATGAACATCGTATTAGGAGTTTCAGGTGTCTGATTTTTATCTCCAAGTTTCTTAAGGTTTGGTAGCGATCGGTAGGAGCCAAGACTTGATACTTCGGACTTTTTCGCTGCTTTTTCATGGCATTTTTCGTTGCATATCCACACGCCTAGACCAGGAGGCATGCCGAAAGCTTTCTGTACGGAGAAATAGGCGGTATCAATATTGTTGAGGTCGATGGTAAGAGAAGGTGTTGCGCTCACCATATCAAGTGCCATCAATTTATCAGGGTTGGCCTTTCTTAACGATTCAATTTCAGCCTCGGGAATCGTGAAGCCCATACTGGTCTCGTTTTTAGTGAGCCCAATCAACTCAGCTTTTTCTGGGACGGTGAAATCGCTAAACACTGCGCCATCACCCACCTGTGTCAGCGTACTTTCCATTCCATGTTGTAGGGCGAAATCATAGAACTTTTTACTGAAGGCCCCATTAGCAAAATGATGTGAAGAGTTGATAACAAGATTTTGAATGATTCTGTCCCAAGCTTCATTCGCTGAACTGAGAAAGAAAACATCGTATTCTGCAGGAACTTCAAGCAACTCTTTTAGGCACTCCACAGTGTGCTGGAGGATGGAAACAAAGTCTTTGCTTCTATGCGACATAGAGGGGACATCAAGAAACAGTGCATTTTTGAAGTGTTCTTCAAACGTGTAAAATAGCTGTGAGGGGCCAGGGGTCAGGTAGATTTTATTAGACATAAAAAAAGCTCTTCTAAAATGAAGAGCAATATTAATTTCTTATTGGGACAAAGTGCTTCTAAACTCTGGTTTCCATCCACTTAAATGTGCGGTTGATAATTTTCAGTGCGAGCTTGATCTTTTTGACATTGATCATTTCATGTGCCTCATCGTACATCGTAACTCCGTCTGCGAATAGCAATACTTGCGGGAATTCATTCATAACGCCAGCAGTTTCAGTCACTTCATAGGAAACTTCCTTGTCCTTCATTACATCTACTATAAAAAGATCCATGTGATCGGGAGCGATTGTCCAATCTGCCTCCAAAGTCTCTTTTACTTTGGTGCTTTCTGGAGAGGAAGGCCTATGCTTAAAGACCAGCGCAGGCTTTGTGCGTGATTTCTCTAGCAACTCTTCGAATTGCTCCTTAGTACTTAGCGGCTTCCAGTTTAGCGAGTGACTCATTGGCGTGTTAAAAAAGTTAGCTTAAAAATTTAAATAAGCTTCTAGGATGAGGGCGGTCGTCTAATTTGGGGATAAACTTAATATAAAACTCTGAATCTAATGGTACCATTTATTAATTTCAGGTCATTTATAACTTCTTCTTGATAGTTTTTGTCAATATCTGTAATTACATACCCGATTTTTTCATTGGTCTTTAAGTACTCGCCCACGATATTGATGTTGTGCCTCGCCAAAATAATATTGATTTCTGCTAGAATTCCAGGGTGGTTTTCATGAATGTGAATGAACCTGTGAGCGTCCTTTAGAATAGGCAATGTTAAATTAGGAAAGTTGACACTGTTTGAGGTAGATCCTGTGTTAATGTAATCGATGATTTTACTCGGAACGAAGTCCGCAATGTTCTCCTGGGCTTCCGCTGTGCTACCACCTACATGAGGGGTGAGGATGGTGTTTCTGAGTCCTCGTAAGGGAGACTCGAAGGGATCATTGTTCGTCAAGGGCTCTTCAGGAAAAACATCCACACTGGCACCCTTAAGTTTTCCATTTTCAACATATTCTTTAAGCGCATCAATGTTGACTACATGGCCTCTACTGAGGTTAAGCAGTACAGCCCCATCTTTCATTTGTGAGAATTGTTCCTCATCCAGTAACCATTTGTTGGAGGCTCTGCCGTCGACATGCAGGCTAATAATATCGGACGTCGAGAGAAGCTCCCGGAGCGTCTTCGCTGATTGAGCGTTCCCAAGTGCGAGTTTTTCATCTATGTCATAAAACTGTACACGCATCCCGAGTGATTCAGCAATGACAGATAACTGAGAGCCGATATTCCCATACCCAATGATGCCAAGCATTTTGCCTCGTACCTCACTACTACCAGTTGCTGATTTATCCCAAATGCCCTGGTGCATTTTTTGGATTCGATCGGGAAGGTTCCTCATTAGCAAAATGATTTCCGCAAGAGCCAGCTCCACCACGGAGCGTGTGTTCGAAAATGGTGCGTTGAAGACGGTGATTCCTTTTTCGAGGCATTTTTCGAGATCGATTTGGTTTGTTCCGATGCAGAATGCTCCGATGGAAAGTAGGCGCTTGGCATTGTCTAGTACCTTGGCAGTTACTTGCGTCTTAGATCGGATCCCCAAGATGCTCACATCTTTTATTGCTTCACATAATTCATCCTCAGTAATCCCGCCAGAGCGTGTGTCGACTTGATATTCTTCAGATTTCAACTTATCAAAACCATCGGAGTGAATGTCCTCGAGCAGAAGAACCTTAATCCTATTTTTAGGGTAGGAATGTGCACGTTCCAGTTTCTGTGAAAAAAGGAAATCATCTAATGAAGGTGCTTCGTGATCAGCCTCAGCAAGCACACTTTCTCTCCGGACATTTTCGGTAAAGGCATAGAACTTATGAGCGAGTCCAGCCTTCTTTATTTCATAGTCGGTGTACCCATCTCCCAAGACAAAGACCTCTCCATCCAATTTAAGTTCTCTTATTTGGTTTGGCTTTCCGTTGTTTTGGGATAAAAGGTTGTCATCATCAAAACCAATGATCTGCCCAGTCGATCCATATTTGAATTCGTTGGCAAAAACATTCTCTGCATGAATTCCATATTTTTCTACAATGGGGACAATGAAATCCTTAAATCCATTCGACACTATATATATGTTGTCTTTATGTTTTGAAATAAAATCTCCATTTCGATGAAAGGATTTCGAAACCTGATTGCTTAGCCTTTCGATCAGCTCGGAAAGGTGATTACGATGTGCCTTGAGAAGACCAATTCTTTCGGTAAGTGATTCTCTAAAGGAAAGATCTCCCGACATGGCACGGTCGGTGGTACTTTTGATTTTTTGAATTCCTTCGTTTTTGTTTTGATCGTCTTTTAGAGAAATTTCCGCCAAAATATCTAGTGCTTCCACTTTGGTGAACGTGCTATCAAAATCTATGATGAAGTATTGCTTAACTTTCATTGTTGTTTCAAATCTCCGCCAAAATTAGAGCATGATACCCTCCATACGAATTGTTATTTGTCTTTTATTCATTTTATCAATTCAAGAAACATACGCTCAGAAGCCCGATTCATTGACAATCGCAGTTGATACCACCCAAGTGGATAGTTTATTTACTTCCATGGCAGAGGCGGAAGGTATCCTCGGTGATGATGAAGATGATGGATCCTTCCTCCTTGAGATAGATAGTATCGTCGGCAATGCTATTCAACTAGAAGCTTTTCCAGGCTGCGTGATATACGTTTCTCGCGGCGATAGCATTTTGCTATTCAAGTCCTTTGGCTATCATACATACGACTCATTGAGAAGAGTAGCAGTCAATGATATTTATGACTTGGCTTCAGTAACGAAAGTGACAGGAGCAACGCTTGCTGTGATGAAGCTTTATGAAGAGGGGTTAATAAACCTCGATGACCCTGTAGGTAACTATGTTGAAGGAATTGGTAGAATAGGTAGCGCAACGATTAGAGAATGTCTTGCACATCAGGCTGGTCTTCGCCCGTGGATTCCGTACTATCAGGAGGTCAAACGAAAGAATGGCAAGTTCAAGAGGAATACGATTGGACCAAAGAGCGAATCCTACAACTATCCATTAACTGACTCGCTCTATCTATATAAGGACTTCTATAGCAAAATCAAGAAGATGATCGGCAGGACTAAAATTTCTGATGAAAAGGTTTATCGATATTCTGGTTTGTTTTTCTATTTGGTTCCTGAGATCGTTGAGAAACTCAGTGGTGTCACCTACGATCAGTTTCTATATACAAACTTCTACGATTCGCTTGGTGCTAACACTCTGGTTTTTAACCCACTCGACAAATATGTCAGATCACAGATTGTTCCCACGGAGAACGACACCTACTTCCGAATGGAGCAAATTCACGGTACGGTGCACGATGAAGGTGCTATTACAATGAAAGGTATCTCAGGTAATGCTGGTCTGTTCAGTAATGCTGAAGATTTAGCGAAGGTTTGGAAAATGTTGTTGGAAGAAGGCAAAATCGATTCATCGGAATTTCTAAGACCTGAAACAATTCAACTCTTCACGACCACCCAATACCCAAACAATGGAAATAGGAGAGGGCTTGGTTTTGATAAGCCTTTACTTGAGTATGACTCAGTCGCTAGTAGCGTTGCCAAGGACGCATCCTACCGCAGTTATGGACACTCAGGGTATACTGGAACCTTTGTCTGGGCTGATCCAGAAAATGATTTGCTATTTATCTTCCTATCAAACAGGGTCTATCCAACAAGGGAAAACCGAAGCCTTTACAAGTTGAATGTAAGGCCTTCGATACATCAACTAATCTATGATCAACTAAAATAGCGCCTCAAAACTCGTGATTACTATTTAGAATGATTCCAAATAAGAATTTTTCCCAGAATTCAGCAACTTTTATAGCACCAGAATTCAGCCCCATATTACATTTGTGCGAGTTTGATTTCAAGCCTTTGAAATACATGTCAAAAAAAGTAACCGACCTGACCAAGAAAGTATCTAGTACCCTCTTTAGCCTCCTTCTGGTGGCTACTGTTTTTGCTCAGGAAATATCATCTGATGAAGCAGTGATTGCTGCTGGAGAAGCAACCTTCAAAGCCAACTGTACACAGTGCCATCAAGTCCATAAAAAAATAATTGGACCTGCCCTCGCAGGTGTCCATGAAAAACGAAGCGTAGAATGGCTTCAGTCGTGGATCAAGAATTCCCAACAGTTAATAGCTTCTGGTGACGAGGATGCCATCGCTATTTATGAAGAGTACAACAAGACTCAAATGACTTCATATCCTTTTAGTGATGGAGAGGTCATGGAGCTTCTAGCTTACATTCAAGCCGAGACTGTAAAAGGTCCACCAGTAGAAGAGGTTGCAGTTGTAGCTTCAGGAGAGGGGCAAGGTGATTCTGTATCTTCTTCGTACTTAACAGCAGTAATAGTTATTCTAGTAGTTGTCTTGGTATTAGCCTTGGTTGCTTTAGTGATAGCCGTTACAACGCTAACCAAGTATCTGAAAGAGCGAAAAGACTTGGATGAGGAAGAAAAAGAATTGGTCAATCAGTCTTTTGACTTGGTTGCGCTTCTAAAGAGTAATTCCTTTTTAGGTTTAGTCGTCTTCCTGTTCACCATTCTGGTTCTTAAAACATTAATCGATGGTGCCTTTACCATTGGTGTTCAACAAGGCTATCAGCCGACGCAACCAATCGCATTTTCACACCAAATTCATGCTGGACAATTCGAGATCGATTGCCAGTATTGTCATACAGGTGTAAGAAAATCTAAGTCAGCGAATATTCCTTCTCCCAATATCTGTATGAATTGTCATTCTGGAATACAGAACGTTGGAGATCAGGAAGGAATATCTGAAGAGATTCAAAAAATCTACGCTGCAATTGATTACGATCCATCTACCCAGACGTATGGCACCAATACTCAACCTATCGAGTGGATAAGAATTCATAACCTTCCTGATTTGGCTTATTTCAATCATTCACAACATGTTGATGTGGCCGAGATTGAATGCCAGACTTGTCATGGCCCAATCGAAGAGATGGATGTAGTCTATCAGTATGCCAACTTGACGATGGGGTGGTGCATCAACTGCCACAGAGAAACGGATGTAAATACAAAAGGAAACGAATATTATAACAAGCTAGTGAAGTTGCATTCTGAGCGAAGCAAAGAACCAATGAAGGTGGAAGACATCGGAGGTTTGGAATGCGCTAAGTGTCACTATTAATATTCAACGGCTGATCTAATCTATATGAAAGAGAATAAAACATACTGGAAAGGACTTGAGCAATTAGAAGCTACTCCTGATTTTCAAGAGCGGTCTGCGAAAGAATTTCCTGAATACCTCCCTATCAATGGTAACGAAGAGGGAGAGCCTAATCGACGAGATTTTTTGAAAATGATGGGTTTTGGAGTGGCTGCTGTTTCTTTGGCAGCATGCGAAGCGCCAGTTAGAAAAGCCATCCCTTACGTAAACAAGCCAGTTGACGTTGATCCTGGCGTTGCAAACTACTACGCATCCACCTACTCAATGGGGAATGACTACTGTAGTGTGGTCGTGAAGACAAGAGAGGGGCGACCAATCAAAATAGAAGGAAATTCACTTTCAAAAGTCAGTGGAGGAGGAACCACCACCCAGGTTGAAGCATCCATTCTTTCATTGTACGATGAGCAACGACTTAAGAATCCAAAGATTGACGGGGAAGACACCACTTGGGAGGAACTTGATAGTAGAATTAAAGCGGAACTTGGGTCTAATTCCGGTAAAACAGTTATTGTTTCCTATTCAAATTTTAGCCCTTCAACGCAGCGTGCCGTTGAAGCACTAAATACAAAATATGGTAATATAGAGTGGGTACAGTACGATCCAATCTCGATGAGCGGGCTTCTGGATGCATATGAAGCAGCCACGGGAAATAGGGCATTGCCTGTTCATGATTTTTCAAAAGCAAAAACAATTGTTTCGTTCGGTGCTGATTTCTTAGGAAGCTGGCCAAATCAGGCAATGAATAATCGCCAGTTTGCTTCAACAAGAAAATTGGGAGATGATAAGAAAGAAATGTCTCGCTTGTATTCATTTGAATCTAACCTCTCGTTGACTGGTTCGAATTCAGATTACAGAGATCCAATCAAGCCATCGCAAGTAGGGTTATACGTAGCTAACCTTTATAACCTTCTGGCTCAAAAAGCAGGCGCTAACACCGTAGGCGTTCCAAAGGTGGAGAATACAGTTGTGCTTGAGAAAGCAGCTGGTGACTTATGGAATTCAAAAGAAAGTTCACTAGTACTTAGTGGGTCAAACGACCCGAGTGTTCAGAAGATGGTAATTGCTATCAATGATCTACTCGGAGCATATGGCACTACCATTGATGCTTCAAAAGCTAATAACACTAGAAAGGGTGATGACAAAGCACTTTCAACCTTTGTGAATGATTTGAAGCAGGGTCAAGTTGGTACAGTCCTATTCTACAATTGCAACCCAGTTTATGATCACCCATTAGGTAGTGACATTTCAGGAGCCATTGGAAAAGCGAAGACGTCTATTTCTACCACAGACAGAAATGATGAGACCACAGCGATTGTAAAATATCTGGCACCAGACCATCACTACCTTGAGTCATGGAATGATTTTGAACCTGTCTCAGGTCAGCTTAGCCTTTCTCAACCAACAATCTCAAACATATTTAATACACGGCAAGCGCAGGAGTCTTTTTTGCGATGGTCAGACAACAGTGATAGTTACTATGACTTCGTCAGAGCAGGTTGGACTTCTTTAAGTTCAGGAGACTTTGATGGTTTCTGGGATCAATGCCTGCACGATGGGGTATTTGAAAGCGAAAATGCTGGAAGGGCATTATCGATTAGTTTGGATGTTTCTGTTGCTGCCGCTGAGGTAAAAAGTAACGCCAAGCCTAGTTCTGGAACTGAGCTTGTACTTTATGCTAACTATTCAGTAGGGGATGGAATTCAAGCAAACAATCCATGGCTGCAAGAAATGCCAGACCCAATAACCAAGGCATGTTGGGACAACTACTTAACTGTTCCATTGAAATATGCAAGAGAAAATGGATTAGACTACGAGTCAGGAAGAATGAAAGCCAAGCTTGTCACGCTAACTGTGAATGGCTCAAACATTCAAATTCCTGTAATTCCTCAACCTGGGCAGGCTGAGGGTACAGTCGGGTTAGCTCTAGGATATGGTAGAAGTAGCGCTGGTAAAGTAGCTGATAACGTGGGAGTTAATGCTTACAATTATATTGGAAGCTCTTCTACCGGACTAGTGTACAATGCTTCTGGTGTTTCGATATCAGGTAGTGAAGGAGAATATCAGGTAGCCCAAACGCAAACCAGCCAGACGTACGCAGGTAGAGAAACGGTTATTCAGGAAACTGTTCTCAAGGATTACCAAAAAGATCCGCAAGCAGGTCGGTATATGCCTATGATATCAACCTCAGAAGGTAAGAAGAAGCCGTACGCTGTTTCTCTGTGGAAAGATCACAAATACGACAATCACCATTGGGGGATGACCGTAGATCTTAATTCATGTACGGGTTGTGGTACATGTACAATAGCTTGTCAGACAGAAAACAACATACCAGTCGTCGGGAAGGAAGAGGTTTTGAATAGAAGGGAGATGCACTGGATTCGGATTGATAGATACTATAGCAGTACAGCGTCTGACAAAGAAAAGGCAGCGGAGAATCCAGAAGTCACCTTCCAGCCGATGATGTGCCAACATTGTAATGCTGCCCCTTGCGAGACAGTTTGTCCAGTTGCTGCCACTACGCACAGCACAGAAGGTCTCAACATGATGGCTTATAATAGATGTGTTGGAACGCGATACTGTGCAAACAACTGTCCTTATAAGGTAAGAAGATTCAACTGGTTCAAGTATCATGACAATGAGCAGTTTGATACAAACACTGCCATGAACAATGATCTTGGAAAAATGGTATTGAATCCTGATGTTACTGTTCGTTCAAGAGGAGTAATGGAAAAATGTTCTTTCTGTGTTCAGCGAATTCAAGCTGGTAAGCTTCAAGCTAAGAAAGAATCAAGAAGACCTGAGGATGGAGAGATTTCAACTGCGTGCGTGAAGGCTTGTCCTGCAGACGCTTTGGTATTTGGAGATATGAAAGATCCAAACAGTAAAATTTACCAGAAACTTAAAATCAAAGAGAAGGAGAAAGGCGTTGAGGCTAAAGAACCTAGAGCATACCATGTATTGGAAGAGCTGAGAGTGATGCCGAATGTGTGGTATTTGACGAAGGTTAGAAATAAAGACGAGAACAAAGAAAAAGTCGAAGCATAATGCATGCAGAATCAGAAGTAAGAATACCCTTAATAACAGGTGGCAAGACTAACCATGATGTTACGGAGGATATATGCAGCCGAGTAGAACAAAAGCCTACAAAATTGTGGATGGTGGCAATGGCCATTTCACTTGCTTTGCTCTCTGTTGGCTTGTACGCCGTATACCTTTTACTTTGGAATGGGGTTGGTATGTGGGGACTGAACAAAACAGTAGGATGGGCATGGGATATCACAAACTTTGTTTGGTGGGTTGGTATTGGTCATGCAGGAACATTGATCTCTGCAATCCTTCTTCTTTTCAGACAACGATGGAGAATGTCCATTAACCGTGCTGCTGAGGCGATGACAATCTTCGCGGTAATTTGTGCTGCATTGTTTCCAATTCTACATACAGGCCGACCATGGTTGGCTTTCTACTGGATGTTCCCTTTACCGAATACATTCGGATCGCTATGGGTGAATTTTAATTCTCCATTACTTTGGGACGTATTTGCGATTTCAACCTACTTCTCGGTGTCCCTTGTTTTCTGGTACATTGGACTAATTCCCGATTTCGCGAGTATTAGAGATCGAGCAACTAATAAAGTTTCTAAATCAATTTACGGAGCGTTAAGCTTTGGATGGGTAGGTGGGGCTAAGACGTGGAGTCATTATGAAACTGTGGCACTAGTGTTAGCTGGTCTTGCAACTCCTCTTGTGCTTTCGGTGCATACCATTGTATCCTTTGACTTTGCTACTTCTGTAATACCAGGCTGGCATACGACCATTTTTCCACCCTACTTCGTAGCTGGCGCAATTTTCTCTGGATTTGCCATGGTGCTAACACTTCTTCTTGTTACGAGAAAAGTGTATAAGCTTGAAGATTACATTACAATCCAGCACATTGAAATGATGAACATAATCATCATTGTGACAGGTTCGATTGTAGGAGTTGCCTATATCACCGAGTTTTTCATTGCCTGGTACTCAGGTGTTGAAGCTGAGCAATATGCATTCATAAATAGAGCCACTGGCCCATACTGGTGGGCATATGCTTCCATGATGACATGTAATGTGATTTCACCTCAGTTATTCTGGTCGAAAAAAATAAGAACCAATCTGGCAGCGACGTTTGTGATTTCAATTATCGTAAATATTGGCATGTGGTTCGAGCGGTTCGTGATTATTGTAACGTCACTACATAGAGATTTCCTTCCCTCAAGTTGGGCAATGTTCTATCCGACAATGGTCGATATTGGCGTATATGTATTCTCATTCGGTCTGTTCTTTACAGCGTTCTTCCTTTTCGCGAAGTTCTTCCCTGTGATAAACATGGCTGAGGTTAAAAGTATTCTGAAAGCAACTGGACAAAAGAAATAATATGTCTGTAGGAACGAAATACGTACTTGGTGTTTATGAAGATGAGGATGTTTTGATGGATGCCATCAAAGAGGTGAGAGGGAGTGGAGTTAAGATCGAAGAAGTTTATTCACCTTTCCCTGTTCATGGTATTGAGGACGCTTTAGGCTACAAAAGAAGCTGGCTATCTGTCGCAGCATTTATGTTTGGGATAACTGGAACTGCTCTAGCACTGACTATGCAGATCGGTATGATGGGTGTCGACTGGCCAATGATAATTGGAGGCAAGGACTTTGTTCCATTGCCAGCATTTATTCCAGTAACATTTGAAATGACTGTACTTCTTGCTGCATTCGGAATGGTAGGTACTTTCTTTGGAATAAGTAACCTTAAACCTTGGGGTAAGCCAAGAATATACGATATCAGAATTACCGATGACAAGCATGTAATGGCTATCGATCTAGACAAAAACGAAAAGAAGGAGGCTGAGATAAAAAAGGTGTTGGAAGGTAGTGGAGCTTCTGAAGTGAATAATAAAACATTTGAATAAGAATGCTGAAAATGACATTTAAGTATTTGGCTTTTCTTACTGTGGGATCCTTTTTGGTCTCTTGTGCAGCTGGAGAAAATGACACGGGATTAGAGTACTCTCCCCAAATGTATCATGCTATCTCATACGAGCCTCTGACCCAAATTGTGGACGAAGATGCTGGGAATTGGTTGGATTCCAATGATGAGGATGGACATGGTGAATTTTATAATTCAAATCCTTACAATCCGTATAAAATGACGATGCGTGAGCCTGTAGCAAATACAGTGCGTAGAGGTCAGCCTTTGCCGTATCGCTACACGGTTGATCAATTGGAAGCAGCAGCATTGGTTGAGAATCCTTTGGATGCTGATGATGCAAGTGTTGTTAAGAAAGGAAAGGAATTGTACGAAAGCTATTGTCAGCATTGTCATGGAGCAGAAGGTACAGGTGACGGGAAAGTAGCGGAAGCTTATGCTGGTGTTGCAAACTTGAAAGGGGCTGCCTACGCAGAGCTTTCTGAGGGGCATCTTTTTCATGTGATTACGTATGGAAAGGGCTTAATGGGCGCTCATGGATCTCAGGTTAGTCCTGATGATCGATGGAGAATTGCCAAATATGTTAAAGAACTTCAAAAGAAATAAGATACAAGTATGGTATCAGAAGAGAGATTTGAATTTACCCAACAGGCCAAGAAGACCTTATTGATTGTTCTTCTTGCTGGTATAGTTCTTACCGCACTAGGGTACTTCACCATGGGTGCTGGAGGGCATGAGGTTGATCCTGGGGGAGGTCATGGCGTAGAAGCTGTTGCGGATGGTCATGACGAAGAGCCATATGGAGATGGTCAAACTGCCGATGATCATGCATCTGCTGAGGGTGAGCATCATGGCTCAAGTCCAGCACTTAAAAGATTTTTTGCTAACCTCTGGATAAATAATGTGTTTTTTGGTGGTCTAGCTCTTATTGGAGTGTTCTTTTTCGCCATTCAATATGCCACACAAGCAGGCTGGTCTGCGGGGATCAAACGAATACCTTTGGCGTTTGGCTCTTGGCTCCCGATTGCGTTTGGACTAATGATCGTAGTTTACTTCATCGCTGGTCATGATCTTTTCCATTGGACACATGCCGATCTTTACGCAGCTGAAGGGGGAGATAAAATAATGAAGGGTAAGGCTCCGTACTTCTTTTGGCCTTTGAAGGGTGGTGAGTTTCCTGTCTTCTTTGTAGGTAGAATGGTAGTCTTTTTTGGAGTGTGGTACATTCTTTTCAGAAAGATGAGAAAGCTTGCCTTTGAAGAGGATCTTGATGGTGGTTCAGTGCGATGGTATAAAATGAGAGGGGTGTCAGCATTCTTCCTTGTATTCTTTGCTGTCTCCTCATCGATGGCTGCATGGGATTGGGTTATGTCAATTGACGCTCACTGGTTCAGCACGATGTTTGGATGGTACAGCTTTGCCAGTTGGTGGGTTGCAGGTCTAGCTTTAACGCTTTTCATTGTAGTCATGCTGAAAGACAAGGGATACCTTTCGATTGTAAATGAGAATCACATACATGATCTTGGAAAATTCGTTTTTGCGTTTAGTATATTTTGGACGTACGTCTGGTTCTCACAATTCATGCTCATTTACTATGCACACATACCAGAGGAGACGGTCTACTTCATGGAAAGATGGAAAGGCCACTACGCTCCCGTTTTTTATATCAACTTAATACTTAACTTTTTCTTCCCTTTCTTAGTTCTAATGACAAGGGATGCAAAAAGGCACACAAGAATATTGAAAGTCGTTTGTCCTGTTGTTGTTTTCGGACACTGGTTAGATTTTTATCTAATGGTTACACCCGGTACTTTAGGAAACAACGGTTCTTTTGGATTTCTGGAGATTGGTTTGATTTTGGTTTACTTCAGTGCATTCTTGTTTGTGGTGCTTAGTTCATTAGCTAAGGCCCCTTTGTTTGCCAAGAACCACCCAATGTTGGAAGAGAGTTTACATCATCATATTTAAGTAGGAGATAGGTTATGCTTAATTTAATAATAGTTGTTGCAGTCATTCTAGTCGTAGCGGTGTTAATCATCGCGTTTAGAGTGACCAATTTGGTTGATGTAGTAAAGCCCAAGCAGAAGGATGCTGATACTAACGTTCCATCTGGGAATAGCGCACAAGGAGTTTTGATGATTGTGTTTCTTGTTGTGGGAACTATTGGTTTTTTCTACTACTCCAAGACAGAATTTGATAGTTACAATCTACCTATCGCTTCAGAGCATGGTGTGATTACCGAAAGATTGTTCTGGATTACAATGGTTATCACAGTTTTCGTATTTGTGGTTACCCAAATATTCCTTTTTGGCTTCTCTTGGAAATACCGATATAAAAAGACAAATACGGCACATTACTATCCGCATAACAACAAATTGGAGATGATTTGGACATTTGTTCCAGCCGTCGTTTTAGCATGGTTAATTATTTCGGGTTTAAAGGAATGGTCAAAAATCACTGGTCCTGCTCCAGAAGGGTCTGAAGTCATCGAAGTAATGGGATATCAGTTTGCCTGGGCTTTTAGATACCCTGGCAAAGATGGCGATTTAGGAAAGGTGGATTTTAGAAAGATCGATGCTGTCAATCAGATGGGTTTGGATCTGTCTGATAGAAAGGGACACGATGATTTTATGCCAACTCAGCTTGTTATTCCAAAGGACAAACCAGTTCATTTGCAAATAAGGGGTCGTGATGTTATTCATAGTGTTTACAATCCTCACTTTCGACTACAAATGAATGCAGTACCAGGGCTACCAACACGTTTTTGGTTTGTGCCAACGGTGTCTACAGCGGAGATGAGAGATAAGACTGGAAACCCTGATTTCAATTATGAATTGGTTTGCAACAAAATTTGTGGAAAGAGTCACTTTGGAATGAAGGGTATTATTACGGTTTTGGAACAAGACGAATATGATTCATGGTACAAAGAACAGCAGGAAAATTCGTGGTTAAAGCAAAATCCTGACTACTTATCTCAGGTTCCAAATGAACTAAGGGAAGCTGCAATCATTGCATCAGGTTTGGAAATTAATGTGGAACAAATTGAAAGTTCTGCTCAAGGCAGTTCTAAATAAAGATATAAGATGTCGGTAACAGATATACAACTACAGCAAGATACAGCAGGTCATGATGATCATCACGAGGATCATGACCATGAACTAGGTTTCGTAAGCAAGTATATTTTTTCAACAGACCATAAAACCATTGCAAAGCAATTCCTGATAACTGGGATTTTCTGGGCGTTGCTGGGTGGTGCCCTTTCTGTTATTTTCAGACTTCAACTAGGGTTCCCGAATATGGATCTGGAATGGTTGCGTCCATTGCTTGGAGAGTGGATTACAGTTGAGGGGAAAATCGACCCTGAGTTCTACTTGGCGATGGTTACTATGCACGGAACGATCATGGTATTCTTTGTGCTTACTGCAGGATTAAGTGGAACCTTTTCAAATTTCCTTATTCCTCTGCAGATTGGTGCTAGAGATATGGCTTCAGGCTTCATGAACATGTTGTCTTATTGGTTCTTCTTCGCTTCGGGAGTAATCATGTTCGTTTCAATGTTCATTGAAACGGGCCCTGCCAGTGGCGGTTGGACTATCTACCCACCATTGAGTGCACTGCCTCAGGCAATGTCTGGATCAGGCTTGGGAATGACCTTATGGTTGGTTTCTATGGCCCTTTTCATTGTCTCAACACTGCTTGGGGGCATCAACTACATTACAACAGTGATTAACCTTCGAACTGAAGGAATGACATTCTCCAGACTTCCCCTGACTATCTGGGCTTTTTTTATCACTGCGATTTTAGGACTTCTATCCTTTCCAGTTTTGTTTTCTGCGGCGTTGCTTTTGATTTTTGATAGATCACTTGGAACAAGTTTCTACCTTTCAGATATCTACATAGCAGGGGAAGCACTACCTAACGTTGGTGGTAGCCCTATTTTGTTCCAGCACCTTTTCTGGTTCTTGGGACACCCAGAGGTCTATATCGTTATTCTTCCTGCATTAGGGATTACATCAGAGATTATTTCGACGAATTCGCGTAAGCCAATTTTCGGGTACAAAGCTATGATTGGGTCGATGCTGGGTATTGGTTTCTTGTCCTTCGTCGTCTGGGCTCACCATATGTTTATTACTGGAATGAATCCATTCCTTGGATCGATATTCACCATTTTGACATTGATTATTGCAGTTCCGTCTGCGATAAAGGCATTTAACTACATTACTACACTATGGAGGGGAAATATCATATTTACCCCAGCAATGCTGTTCTCCATAGGGTTGGTTTCATTTTTTATATCCGGCGGAGTGACTGGTCTATTCCTTGGGAACTCAGTTCTTGATATCAATTTGCACGATACGTATTTTGTGGTTGCTCACTTTCATTTGGTAATGGGTGCTGCGGCGTTCTTTGGAATGTTGGCTGGTGTTTACCACTGGTTTCCAAAGATGTTTGGTAGAATGATGAATGATAAACTTGGAAAATTGCATTTCTGGCTTACGTTCGTAGGAGTCTATCTCGTATTCTTTCCACTACACTATATTGGAATAGCAGGCTTCCCAAGAAGGTATTATGCATTTACTTCGTTTGACACCTTCGGAGGGTTTACAGATCTTAATTCACTTGTTAGCATTGCTGCAATTCTGACTTTTACAGCACAGTTCATATTCTTGTTCAACTTTTTCTTTAGCATTTTCAGAGGGAAACTTGCTCCTGCGAATCCTTGGAAATCAAATACGATGGAATGGACTACACCAAGATTTCCAAAGCATGGAAACTGGCCAGGTGCAATCCCAAGAGTATTCCGTTGGGCATATGACTACAGTAAGCCTGGTGCGAAGGATGATTTCATCCAGCAAACCACACCGTATTCACACACTCCAGAATCTAATTTGGAGCATGAAAATGAAAATGCCAAACAAGAAGACCTCACTGGAGTTGATAAGGTGAATGGCTAGCAAAAACCTTTTCTTTAAAATAAACAACATTACCCTGGGATCAGTACTTGTACTGATCCTTGTTGGTTCTATCGTTCGAAGCATGGGGGCGGGGATGGGATGCCCCGACTGGCCTAAATGCTTTGGTAGTTATATTCCCCCCACGTCCAGCGAACAATTACCATCAAACTACCTTGAACTTTTCAAAGCGGAAAGGCTGAGTAAGAATGTCAGGTTATCTAAACTATTTAGTGATCTGGGGTATGGAGCACTTGCTGAGAAAATATCAAATGACCCCTCCGTTCTACAAGAGCAGGAATTTGATGTTAGAAAAGCGTGGATTGAGTATGTGAATCGCCTTGTAGGCGTTCTAATAGGATTTCTTGTTTTTCTAAATATGATCTTTGCTTTCTCAATTGGAAAACGTTGGGTAACGATTGTGGGTGTACTGATTTTCATTCTTACAGGGTTTCAAGGGTGGGTCGGTTCCTTGGTCGTCTCAACCAATCTACTGAAAGGCTTCATTACTTTTCACATGTTGCTTGCATTGTTGATCGTGGCGTTGTTAATCTGGATGCAAGTTCGGGCAAGGAATATGGATAAAGTGGGGAACAAAAATCTATTCATTGTGGCATTGAGTCTGTTTGTTCTGTTTACACCTCAGATTATCTTGGGGACGGAGGTTAGGCATATCGTAGACGGATTACTTATTAGCGAACCCGATCGAATTAATTGGATTGATAGTCTGTCTGGAATTTTTCTATTCCATCGTTCCTACTCTTGGGTGATTGCGATTGGCTCGATTGCTGTATTTTTCTTGGTTAATAAATCAGGTGTGAGTCAATTGAGATCAGCAGCAAAGCTTTTGCTGAGCTTGGTTGTGTTGACTGCGCTTGCTGGAATTATTATGACGAATTTTAGTTTTCCTTTTTGGGTTCAACCTCTTCATTTATTGTTCGCTACCGGTATTTTCAGCGTTCTTTTTTACTTAATTTTACGTCTGAAATTATCATAGTTGAGCACATCAATTCCACATATTACTCTTGGTAGATCGCAGAAGGTGAAAGCCCTCTATGAATTGCTAAAACCTCGGCTTTCATCCTTGGTGGTTTTTTCTTCTGGCTTTGGATTTTTGCTTGCAAATCAATCGGCAATTGGCTGGATAAATTTCTTAGGATTTCTCTTAGGAGGATTTCTGATTTCGGGTTCATCAGTAACCATTAATCAAATTAGTGAGAGGAAGTATGATGCTGTGATGAACCGAACAAAAGACCGACCAATTCCCTCAGGAAGAATTTCGACCAATGAAGCTTTTTGGTTTAGCATTTTTACTGGGATTGTCGGGCTCACCTTGCTTATGATATTTACCAATCCTTTGACGGTTGGCTTAGCCTTCTCATCATTGATCTTATATGCCTTTGTCTACACTCCTTTGAAAAGAGTAGGGCCAATCGCCGTTTTTGTTGGCGCAATACCTGGAGCCCTTCCTCCGCTGATTGGTTGGGCAGCTGCATCTGGCACACTTGGTTATGAGGCTCTCATAATATTTGGGATTCAATTTATCTGGCAGTTTCCACATTTCTGGGCTATTGCCTGGGTATCTGACGAAGACTACAAGAGAGCGGGTTTCAAGTTATTGCCTGGCGGTGGATCAAAAGACATCAATACTGCAATCAATATAATGGTTTACACATTGTTTCTGTTGCCGTTGGGACTTCTACCTTCCTATTTCGGCTTAACAGGACTCACAAGTGGTGTTGTTGCAACGGTATGCGGATCACTTTTTCTCGCTCAAACCTTCAGCCTAATGAAGGACACCTCGAATCAAAAGGCTAGACGAATCATGTTTGGCTCTTTCATCTATTTGCCAATTGTTCAAATTACGTTTTTATTAGATAAGCTATGACGGGAGAAGTTGTTATGCATAAGGGAATTCGGACGATGCATCCGCAGAAGTTTGCGCTTTGGTTGTTCTTGATTTCGGTGGTAATGATCTTTGTGTCACTTTCAAGTGCGTATGTTGTAAAGAAATCTGTTGGGGATTGGGTGTACATTGATTTTCCCAGTATGTTCAAGATTACCTCATTTATCATTGTACTGAGCAGCGTGACGATGCATTTTGCCTACATATCAGCAAAAAAGAATAATATAAAGAGCGTAAGGATTGGTCTGGCATTAACTGGTATTCTGGCAGTTTTATTTGTGGGGGGGCAGTTTATGGCTTGGCGACAACTGGTGGATGCAGGGTTTCATTTTGTTGGAAATCCAGCTAGTTCATTCATCTACGTCTTTTCAGGATTGCACATTGCTCACCTTGTTGGGGCTGTGGTTTTTCTTGGAATTGTACTTACCAATGCCTTTCAATTTAGAGTTCACTCGAAGAGTATGCTTAGAATAGAAATGTGTACTACTTTCTGGCACTTTCTTGGTGGACTTTGGTTGTATTTATACTTATTTTTGATCCTTAATAACTAACCTAAAAATCCTAGATACATGGCTGATGGAGCTGTTTTAGTAGACGAAAGTAAAAAGAGCTTATGGGGAGGTGGAGTTTCCCCATTCAAAGCTAGTTATGGAAAGGTCATGATGTGGTTTTTCCTGCTTTCAGATGCATTCACATTTTCTGCACTTCTGATCACTTACGGTATGATCAGGTTTACTCATCCATCGTATGCGGGAGCAATTCCTGATTTCAAATTTTCTCAAGAGTATTGGCCAATTCCTGAAAAAGTTTTTGAAGCTTTTCCTGGTATGCATGCTCTTGGAATTGAAAGCGCTCCATTGATATTTGTGGGTTTGATGACCTTCATTCTGATTATCAGTAGCGTAACGATGGTTTTGGCTGTGGAAGCAGGTGAACGAATGGATAGAAAAGGAGTTGAGAAATGGATGCTTTGGACAATCCTTGGTGGTTTGACGTTCTTAGGATGTCAGGCGTGGGAGTGGGCTCATTTCATTCACGGTGCTGATATATCCATGAATGCAGTTGGTAATTTTATTACTGGCGCGGGACTGAGTTCGAATCAGTATGGCCCACCAAATTTTGCTGCATTGTTCTTCTTTATCACTGGATTTCATGGATTCCATGTATTTAGTGGTGTGCTAATAAACTTCATCATATTCTACCAGGCGACAGTAGGAATTTTGGAACGCCGTGGGCATTATGAAATGGTTGAGAAAGTAGGTTTGTACTGGCACTTTGTGGACTTGGTATGGGTCTTTGTATTTACTTTTTTCTACTTGGTTTAAATTTGAATAATAAAATATAATGAATCATCAATCTCCAGAAATAGAAGTACGACCAGTTGATAAGGATAAGGTAAAAAATTTCCTTAGAGTAATGTGGTATTTAGCAGCAATTACTGCTCTTGAATTCGCAATTGCATTCACTGTTCCACATGAATTCAAATGGGTTAGAAATGTTGTTTTCATTGCACTAACGATTGTAAAGGCATACTATATTGTTGCTGAGTTTATGCACTTAGGACATGAAAAAAAGTCTTTAAAGATGTCGATAGTCTTGCCGATGTTGTTCGTCGTGTTCCTGATTTTTATCCTTATATTTCAGGGTAACGCCATCTATAACACTCTCTACTAAATCCCTTGGCTGGCAAGAAGCGTTTAAAACGTTTAATTTTTTTAGTCGTTTTTCTCGTACCAGTGACATGGTATTTCTTCTTACAAGTTTTTGGAAGTAATAGGTTTGCCATTGAGCTTCAATCTCAGATTTCTAAGGAGTGTGGCACTTTTGAAGAACTGTCTATTCTCTACACCTCCGACCTACTGAGTGCCTCTCAGGTAAATCATCTAAATCGGATAACATACAGGACATCGGTCAAAAACATTCCATTGTTGATTGACCAGGTTCTTTTTGACTGCACGGGAATTGAAGAAGATCTAGTGCTTTTGGACCGCGAAGGAATCTGGGGTGTTTACCAACTGGATCGCGAAGGTGTAGACAGATTGCTCACAGAACTGGATGTTCTAATTATTCAAAAATCGTATGGAAAAGGAGTTAGCAGATAATAAGGTATATCTACGCATTATCTATGGGATTTCGGTTCTAATTCCGGTTGTCGTAACGTTTCTAATTGTATTTCCTGGCAAGTTGTCGTTTGCTGGGACCTGGGTTAGACTGTTGCCAGGAGTTCATGCCATGATCAATTCATTGACTGCTATTTTGCTAATTCTGGCTTTGGTTTCTATAAAGAGGGGAAACACTAGATTGCATCGAACTTTTATGTTTTCAGCTCTGCTAATGGGAGTATTGTTTCTCATCTCCTATATTCTATACCATTCAAGTGTTGATTCTGTGAAATTTGGAGATTTGGATCATGATGGCTTGCTAAGTGATGTCGAATTGAGCAACATTGGAAGTCTCAGGACAGTGTACCTGGGTGTGCTGGCAAGCCATATTTTTTTGTCCATTCTTGTTGTGCCATTCGTCTTGCTGGCATTCTACTACGCTCTCACTGCACAAATCCCCAAACACAGAAGAATGGTTAAGTATACCTATCCTGTTTGGATGTATGTATCAATCACTGGGGTAATTGTTTACTTTATGATAGAGCCATACTACCTTTGAGCAATGAAGAAGATCGCACTTATTTCCCTTTCTTTTTTGATGCCTTTTCTTAACTGGGCGCAATGTGCAATGTGTAGAACACAAATTAAGAATAACGTTAGTCATGGCGAGACTGAATTGGCTGCTGGACTTAATTTAGGGATCCTCTATCTGTTTTTTACTCCTTATATAGCTTTGGGAGTGGTGGCTTTCCTATGGTTTCGATACAGTAAAAAGAATGAACGAAAAATCAGTGTTGTCCAGCGTCTTAAACGCTAAATGTCCCCGATGCAGGGAAGGAGATCTTTTTACACATGGACTATTAAACCTTAAAAAGGTTTCATCCATGCATAGTAATTGTCCAAACTGTAACCTTCGGTACGAGAAAGAACCAGGAAATTTCTACGGAGCAATGTATGTGAGTTATGGTTTTTCCACGGGGCTTTTTTTAGTCTTGGCTTTCATCTTGTATCATTTCTTTAACGATCCCTCAATAGAAGTTTATCTGATCACGATTTTTTCCGTAGCTGTAATTCTGTTTCCAATCAACTTTAGGTATTCAAGAGTTATTTTTCTGTACCTAATTTGGAAATCGAGCTAGCACAGCTCAGAAAAGGTGTGATTATTGTACCTTCAAAGCAATGAATTTGAGGATTCCACTGATACTAATAGCAATTGGCATTTCAGGCATTTTGGTTAATCGCTATGTACTTGATTGGGAATCCATAACTACTAATAAAATTGAGCTACATTTTGATGAGTTAATAGCCAAGCAAAAGGCAGATCTGATTAGCTGGACACATGATTCTATAGCAGATTCCAACTTCAGGAAAAGAGCTTTTCGTGACGACACTCTGATCAAGTGGAGTGATAGCTATGGCTGGTTTCAAGTTGACTGGATAAAGGATATCGGTCTGGTTGAAAATGAGAGCGGAGTTTTTCTTGTTCAGTCACTGAGTTATGATGAAGACACCAAAGCAATATCAATCTTTCCACTTTTTACTGAGTTTTCGATAACCAACAACTATCTCAAAGCGAGGAAAAACACGTCACTTCCCAAAAATCTTTCTGCGGTTTCAAGTCGGACAGGTTCATTGCAGTACAAGGCATTTTTCTTTTATGAAATTCAAAAATCGCCGTCCAGTAGTGCTGACACATTTTTCGCATTGATTACACTCATTGCTGCGTTGGTGGTTTTCTGGCGTTATCTCTGGAGTAAATTGCTTCTTTCGATTTTGCTAGCAGTGATAGTTCGAGGTGTCATGTTGTACTTTGATATTTTGGAACTGATTATTAGGTATCCGCTTTTTGACCCATTATTCTTTACTTGGTCTTTCTGGAATCCTACACTTGGTGATCTGTTCGTCAACTGTGCGCTTGTCTTTCTTGCTACGCTTAGTTGGTCGAGAAAATTCAGAATTAGTGATGTATGGCCAACAGGGCGCAATTTGTATGTTACGGCAGTAGTGAGCCAACTACTGAGTGTAGCAATTTTCTGGGTGCTATGGCGTATTTTGACAAATTCTCAGATTTCTCTGGATGTAGCTCAAAGCATTGAATTTGGGTACATGAGGGTCTTTTCATTCCTGTGTATAATCCTACTCATTGGAAGTGCATTTCTTGTTTCGTTTCGCTTAGTTGGCTCAATACGTCGTTCCAATCCAGGTAAACTGCTGTATGTTTTTCTGATTGGATCAACTTTGCCATTTTTTGCAATTTCTGTGACGTCTGTATTGGTGACAGTCATTTTTGCGTTGGTTATTATCGTTACAAGCAGACTTCAATGGGGTAGTAGATTGAGAGAGTTTAAATATGAGAACCTTCAATTTGCCCTGATCATTAGCGTTATTTCCGCTGGAATTCTCTCGTACAGTGTGTACAAGTACTATGAAAAATCGGAATTGGATGCAAAGATGAAGTTCGCTAATTATTTACTGATCAAAAAAGATGTTTTGGGTGAGTATTACCTAAATCAGATGATGCTTGAAAAAAGGAGCATTACAGACGAGGAGTCATTTCAAATGGTTAGTGAGCAGCTCCTGAATCCCTATTTTGATAAGTACGAGGTGGCAGTTGTCAAACAATCAGACTCAGTACTGTACAGCAAGTTGAAATCCTTAATGATAGAAGATCATGTCTCTGACTATAGAGGTATTTACTTAATTGATGATGGCATGACCTTCAATTACCTCTGTGATTTGGATAATTCAGTGATAAGCTTGGAGCTCAAGAAACGTGTTCCCACTTCTGTTTTTCCTGCGCTTTTGACAGACAATAAGTATTATGTTCCGTCCGACAATTACGACTACGCAGTGTTCAAAAATGGAGACATCCTATTTCAGCGGAGCAAGTTTGGTCAAGGTGAGTGGCCAGAAGTTAGGGACTTCGACGATGTTGATCTCTTTGAAGAAGGGATTGAAAAAAAGGGAAGACACTACTATGGTGTTAGAACAGTCGATGATCGCGTTATCTTGATTATCAGCAAGAAGTATGGGTTTGGTATGCAGCTAACCAATTTCTCTTTTTTCTTCCTTTTATCGCTATTCTTCCTAGGCACAATCGTACTGCTCAGTTCGCTAAATTTCAAAGAAGCCAGGTTAAATTTCACTGGTAAGATTCAACTTTACCTCGGACTTGCTTTTATAATTCCATTGTTTACTGCGGGTTTTGCGCTATTGAACTCTCTGAATACTTCCTATAGGGAGGAGATCAATAGAAACTATCTCAAACGCTCGCTGTATATCTCGGAGTTACTGAGTGATGAGATGAAATTCTCTGTGACCGAAATTTCCAGTCAGACATTGTCCAAGGCTAGAGATTACATACAGGCAGATCTTAGCCTGTATGATATTCACGGAAAACTTGTGGCTACAAGTCAGCGGGAAATTTTTGATCTTGGATTGCAAAGTGACTTGGTAAATCCCATCGCTTTTTCGGAACTGATTGAAAAGGAGAACTTAAGTACAATTTCCGATGAATCAATAGGAGACCTCGAGTACAAAGTTAGCTATGCCACTTTGAACAACGAAGACAATGAGGTTGTAGGATTCATTGCAATGCCTTTTTTCGATTCAAAGAATCATCTTAAACGTCAACAATTGGAAGTTTTTGGAAGTTTGGTGAGCATCTTCGGTCTAATTTTCTTGATCGCTATTTTGTTTGGTAGCATGATTCTGAATAATCTAATGAAACCGCTGCGGATGGTTGCTGATAAAATCAGCAAGATTACGTTGCAGGAAGAGAACAAGCCTATATTGTATGAATCTTCCGATGAAATCGGCTCTCTGGTAAGGGATTACAATTCCATGCTTGTAAAGTTGGAACAGAGTAAGTCTGCACTTGCAAGGAGCCAGAAGGAGGTTGCCTGGAAGGAAATAGCAAAGCAAGTTGCTCATGAAATAAAAAATCCGCTGACTCCAATGCAACTTAAGATTCAGCAATTGTTGCGGAAGTATGAGGAAGGGTCAAAGGACTATGAAACCTTGTCTTCGTTGCTGATTCAGGTTGATACGTTAAGCCAGATTGCTAGTTCATTCTCTGCATTTGCTGAAATGCCTGCACCAGATAACACTGACATCGATTTTAGTAAGTTGCTAAGACAGGTTGTTGGTCTCTATCATTCTGATAACGTGAAGATCACCACTGATATTACTGAAGACATTCTAATTCACGCTGACAAAGATATCTTCCAGCGGATTATCAACAACGTGGTGCTCAATGCAATACAGTCAGTGGAGAAGGGGAGTGCAGAAATTCATGTCAAATTAGCAAGGAAGGCTGATAAATGTGAGTTGATTGTCAGCGATAATGGCAAAGGGATTGAAGAAGCATTGAAGGATAAGATATTCCTGAATTATTTTAGTACAAAATCTTCGGGAAGTGGCATTGGTTTAGCTCTTGCGAAAAAAGGAATTGAGAATGCGGGTGGTAATATTTGGTTTGAGTCGACTAAGAATGAAGGAACCACCTTCTTCATTACTATGCCGTTGGCTACTTCTTAACTTCCTTTTTTTCAGTTACTTCACGACCCTCTCACAAAACTTGAAATGTAGAAATGTAGCTACTAATCAGCAGATTCTGCTTGACTCTGTGGTTGTAGAACTGGGATCTATTAGTTCGAAATCTTCCTTTAGTTATGACGAAGAATCAGGAAACATACACATTGCTTCTGATCTCGATTCCGTTGAGGTTTGCTATCGTATTCTTTCACCGTTGCTACTAGCTGAGCATAAAAATCGTGATATTTCCACCTATGACGATACGGACATTGGGATAGAAATCGAATCGAGGAATACACCACAGATAAAAGAAGAGCTCTTTGATTTTGAAGGCATTGAAAAGTATGGAGCAATTACAAGAGGTGTGTCCTTTGGTAATCGCCAAAGTGTGTTTGTTAATTCAAGCCTTAATTTGCAAATGAATGGTCAAATCGCTGATAATCTGTATGTTTCAGCAGTTATTACGGATCAGAATATTCCCTATCAACCTGAAGGGAATACGCAACAAATTAGAGATTTTGATAATGTGTTCATCAAGCTTTACAATGATAATTTGTCGGTAACTGCTGGTGATATCTTATTGAATAATCAGGTGCAAGAAGACTATTTCCTAAGGTATCACAAGAACGTTCAGGGACTTCATATTTCATACAAGAACTCAAAGAACCGCTGGAAATCTAGTTCAAGTGTTTCTGGTGCAGTTTCAAAAGGAAAGTTTGCGTCAACGGTAATCCAGGCCATTGAAGGATTGAATGGCCCCTACAAGCTTAGAGGGCCTAATGGTGAACGGTTCATTATTGTACTTGCGGATTCAGAGAAGTTATTCTTGGATGGAAAATTGATGCAGCGTGGGTTTGATCGGGATTATGTGATCGACTATAATTTGGGAGAGATCACCTTTAACAATCATGTCATTGTTACCCAATTTTCAAGACTTAGGGCTGATTTCGAATACACGGAGCAGTTCTATTCGAGATCAAACATTTCTTTAAGCCAGACAGTTGAAAAAGAGGGAATCAAGTTCTATTCGGGCTTTTACAGAGAGCGTGACAACCCAAACGCTAACTTTGGATTTAGCCCAAACCAGAACGATCTGGATCAACTGCAATTGATTGGTGATCAAGTTGATCAGGCGTTTATCTCAGGTGTAGATTCTGTCAGTTTAGATGAAAATAGAATTCTTTACCGGAAAGTAGATACGCTAGATTTTGATGGGACTCCTCATGTCATATTTAAGAGTTCGAGCGATCCAGATCAAGAACTGTTTGCCACGACCTTTTCAGATGTAGGATCTGGAAATGGAGATTATCAACTGCTTCAGACGACTTCCAATGGTCGAGTCTATCAATGGATTTCGCCGATAAATGGAGTCCAACAAGGTAGATATCTACCAGGTGCATTGGTGCCTCTGCCCAACAGCAGACAGCTGTTCAACATAGGTACTGTAGTTGACCTGAACACATATGATCAGTTCTTTTCCGAAGGGGCATTTTCAAACACAGATCAAAACTTGTTTTCCAGTCTTGACGACTATAACAATTCTGGACTTGCCTACCATGGCGGCTTCCGGACAAAAGGAAGAAATTCATTTATTCCTGATTATTATTTGTCTGCTTCGATCTCAATGGAGTATGATTCGAAGAGCTTTTCATTTATTGATCGATACCGACCCATTGAATTTGATAGAAATTGGGATCTAAATGTAGACACCCTAAAGGCCGTCTCCGACCTGCTGGTGTTTGCCGAAGTACAGTTAGAAAAAGACCAACATAGCAAAGTCAGTTATAGAGTAAATCGTAGGGAACGAGGGCAGATGATGGAAGGCCTGCAGCAGCATGGGCAGATCAATCAGGAATTTGGATCACTCAGGTTATCCTCCAGACACTCCTTGCTAAATGGTGACCAGCGTGATTTGAACTCAAGATGGCTGGAATCGGAGAGCGATCTGAGTTTTCGCAAATTTGATGTGGTACCAGGATACAAGTTCATGATAAATGAAAATGAGCTGAGCCAACAGGACAGCATAATCTCTACCAGAATGCATTTTCGCTCGCACGAATTCTACCTAGCAAGTGGCGACTCACTTCGTAGCAGATTTAGAGCCTCGTTTGTTCTTCGAGAGGACAAACTTCCCGTCGACGGAATAATGGAGAATTTCATAAGCTCAAGAAATGCAACGCTTAATTTTGCAAAATCAGGAATTCGTAATACCTGGAACATTGATTTCAACTACAGGTTCACCAATGACAGACTAGGGCTAAATCAGGGTGATGGGGAAATCATATCTGGCCGAGTCAATTGGCTGAGTAACTACTTCAAGAAAAACTTGACGCAGAACTTCTCCTTTTCCACTGGAAATAGTAGGGAACTGAGACGAGAATTTGTGTACCTACCTGTGATCACTGGTGAGGGAACTCATACCTGGAGAGATCAGAACGGAGATGGTGTTCAAGACTTGAATGAATTCTTCGAAGCAATTAACCCTGATGAAAGAACCTATGTGAAGATCTTCACACCAACCGACGACTATATCACTTCCTTTCAGACATTCTACATTCATACCATTGATGCCAGGTTACCTCGTTCATGGAGAAGGCAAGGTGGAATGAAGTCGTTTCTATCTCGATTTTCTGCTAATGTCAATCTGAATGTAAACTATCGTACTACGTCTGACAGTTACAATAATCGGCTGAACCCTTTCTCTATAAAGCTTGAGAATACTTCGTTTTTGTCAGTACAAGATAGGAGAAGGTATACCATGTTTTTCAATCGAAACGGAAGAGGTTTTGCCGGGGATTTCTCGCTACGCACTTCCGATAATAAGCAACTGCTGACACAGGGTTTTGAGCTTAAGGAAAAGCAAGAGTGGATATCTAATTTGAAGGTAGATCTGAGCAGCGAGTACACGTTTCGCCTTACCTCAACTTTTGGTGATTTTATCAATAGATCAGATTTTCTGGACAGTCGAAACTTCAATATTTTGACTGACTCCTATGAACCGCAACTGATTTGGCAACCGACAAGGTCCCTGAGGATAATTGGTAAGTACAAAAGAGAAAACAAACGAAACGAACTATTGGAAATATCCGAAGAGAGCTCCATGATCCAACGATACGTTGGAGAGTTCACCTGGAACAAGAGCGGCACGGGTTCATTTCGAAGCTCATTTTCATGGGTGAATATAGACTTCAGCGGTGACCAAAGCACCTACCTTGCATATTTGCTTTTAGATGCATTGCAGCCTGGAACAAATCAGACCTGGCAGGTGAATTGGCAACAGAAAATGTCCAAAGGAATGCAGTTGTCGTTGCTATACAATGGTAGAAAATCTAAAGACAGCAAGGCTATTCACACAGGAAATATTCAGGTTACCGCCTATTTTTGAAGGCTCCAATTTACTATTGATCCTTGAGTATTGTAAAGTTTCAGGTAGAGCCAAAAAAAAATCATGGTTAACCTTGTAAAGGTTCAGCTTAAGCCGACCACTGAACGTGTTGCTGACGGGAAACAATGAAGTAGAGAGTGTACTGGAAAAAGGGACTATTTTTGCAATGGAATTTCCTAAGGATTAGGACTTCGTACTTTTCATTTAAATACTATCATCTAGTAGATGCCAGCTACTGATAATGCCACTTTAGAACTGAAGAAACAGTTTGAGAATATTTTTGAGTATTCTCCAGTTGCTGTTTTTGTCCATGATATAGAGAAGATCACCAACGTAAATCATGCATTTCTAAAGCAGTTTGGCTATGAAACTAAAGCCTCCATTCTCGGTAAAAATCCAATGAAATCTCTTCTGTCTCAAGCAGATACAGACTTGATCGCCTACGCCCGAAGGAAAGTCAGGGCGGGAACTTCCTTTGTGATCCCACAGGTTAGATTCGTTAAAAAAAATGGTGATGTTTTTTTAGCTGAAGCACATGTTTCAGCGGTTTCGTTTGGTGGGAAGATGCATTATCAAATACATACCCAAGATATTACGGAGTCGAGCAGAGCTCAGTTTGAACTTCTGGAGACCGGAGAGCGATATCGGAGGCTGTTTGAGAATTCGCTCGATGGTATTTACAAAAGCACTCCAGAAGGGAAATTTGTTGAAGTAAACACTGCGATGGTTGAAATGTTGGGCTACGGTTCTATTGACGAATTGCTAGCCATAGATATAAATACAGACTTATACTTCGAGAAAGAGGATCGGAAGGTCATGGCTGACCATATTGAAGATCAATACCCTTTGAAAAGAAAAGATGGATCCAAGATGTGGGTGGAAGATCATAGCTACTATGAATATGATGGAGATGGAAAAATTCTGTTTCATCATGGTATCCTGCGAGACGTTACCGGAAAGCTAGAGAAGCAAAGCGAGCTTGAAAATTTACTCCTTGTCACAGAAGATCAGAACAAGAGGCTTCAAAATTTTGCACATATTATCTCTCATAACATTCGATCACATAGTGCCAATATGAGCTCACTTGTCCGTTTTTTGCAGGAGAGTCCAAGCGACGAGGACAGAATTAGGCTATTTGATATGCTAAAGATCAGCACCGGAAAATTAGAAGAAACTATTCAGAATCTAAATGAAATTATTACGGTGAATCAAAAACTGGATACTCCGTTAGAACCAAGAAATCTAAGGCAGGAAGTAGAGAACACGCTGCTAGTGCTGAGTGGTGATATTGCGGAAAATAATGTTGAAGTGAGCATCAATATCCCAAAAAATTTGGAGATCATGGTTGTTCCCGCTTATCTGGACAGTGTCTTGTTAAATATTATAGATAATGCGATAAAGTACAGATCTTCTAACATTGCCTTGAACCTCCGATTGAGTTCCAAAAAGAACGGTAAATCCACGATTCTCATGATATCAGATAATGGTATAGGTATTGATTTGACAAAGAATTCGACGAAACTGTTCAAAATGTATGAAACATTTAGCGATAACAAAGATTCACGTGGCTTTGGTCTCTATATCACTAAAACTCAGATCGAAGCGATGGGAGGTACTGTAGAAGTCGAGAGTGAACTAGGGAAAGGGTCGACTTTCCGCTTAAGTTTCAAGAGTTAACCAACTACATCGATTCTTGGGGGCTCCAAATACTGGACAACAAAACGGGTACTGTCTCCCGACTTGTATCGTGCTTCTGCTATCATCTGAAGCAATTCACCAAGACAGCCTAATCCAAACAGCGACTTACCAATGTATCATTGATGACTGGCCAACGGTGAGTGGGACTAGCGACGACAATCTGACAAAGATCTTCGATAAGGAATTATATATAACATTGGAATTCAAATCGAAATGGAATGGGAAGGCCTTTATTGGTCAGGGAATCTGTGAAGTATAACGACGACACAGTAGCCGATGAAAATGTCGTAGGATAGCGGAGTACATTCAAATTCTTCTTGCCCGGCTCTTACTAGAACACTTGTCTCAAATGTTAACCCAGTCTGCTCAGCACATATTGTGCCGTAGTAACATTCCAATCGTCTCCGCCTGGTGACTCACTCAATAACTTAGTGAGATTGCTAGGCGAAGTAAAATCACCAAGTCTCCCTAAGACGTAAGCTCCATACCATCCAGGCCATTGTTTATCAAACTCACCCCCCAATACATTTTTTTGATAGTCATGATGAGCACTTGCAGCATCTACAAGTGCTCTGACTAAAGAATTATGTGATGGGATATTCATGAATTCCAGCCCTAGTAGACAGGTTGATCTCCAAAGAAAAGGTGGCAAATAATAAATATTAAAATACTGACATCCGAGTAAATATATGATTGAATAATTTGATCTAAGAAAAATGCAATTGGTGGGGATTAATCCCCACCAATTTGATGATGTTTAAAGTG
>Ga0316189_10000202_pt1 | contig 56904 bp, 42 predicted proteins | sample LowCovwburrow_MG_FD_204930 | JGI IMG/M metagenome (GOLD analysis project Ga0316189, IMG submission 204930) | Coastal sediment microbial communities from Maine, United States - Lowes Cove worm burrow | ecosystem: Environmental > Aquatic > Marine > Coastal > Sediment | place: USA: Maine...
GAGGGCCTGGGCGGCGCTCGCGCCTTTCTCCTCTCAGGCCCGTCTACTCCGCCTCTCCTCTCACGACGACGGTGACGCTAGATCTCGACGCGGATGCCCACAAGCGGCAGGATGGGCAGACTGAGGCCGCCGACCCGCCGACGGTAGTCCGATGAATAGAAGTAGGCCTCGGTGTTTTGGTGGTTGTAGATGTTCTGAATGTCGACATAGGCGTTGATGATCGTCCGCTTGAGGATCCATCGCTTGTCGACCCGAACGTCGAGCTGGTGAAAGATCGGGAAGGTGTCGCTGAGGGGGAGGCCGTAGATAGGCGACGCCTCGCCGGCGCTGCCGATGGTGCCGACGATCGGCGTATAGGGCAGGCCCGAGGTCAGGCGAAAGCGGCCGCCGAGCTGCCAATTGCGGGATAGGCGGGCGCTTAGGACCGCGACGAGGTTGTGCCGCTGATCGTAGCTGCTGACTGCGTAGCGGGTCCCGTCGCCGACCTGGACGAGCTCGCGTTGTGCCCACATGAGGGTGTGGGCGACCCATCCGTAGAGGTGGCGGGTGAGGCGTTTGCGCAGGGTGAACTCACCGCCGTAGGCGAGGCCGCCGTCGGAGGGGGAGTTCGGCGGTCGGCTCGGATCGTCGAGATCGCGGACAAACGCGTGGGCCTCGGCGCTGAGTCTGTGGGCGCTGGGCGGGTGTGTCGCCCAGACACTACCGGCAAGGGCTCGCCGGAGCCGAAGCTGTCGCACACGTCGCTACACGAACCCTCCTGTGACACAACCATGACGAACTGGGACAGAGCGGAGACCTAAGCAAACAGCGTCCCGAGGCATGCTCATGGGGATGAAGCTCCTCGTGATCCCTCCCGCCCCGCCGGTCCGCCAACGGGGCCGTTGCGCCCGTACGTGGCGCGACTACGAGTGGGCGACCATGGCCCCATTCTTCGCTATCCATGTTATCGGCGTGGTCGGTGCGATCGCCGGTATTGTGATGGGGGCGCCCGCCTCCGCGTGGCTGTGCGCGCTGACTCTCTACGTAGTCCGCATGTTCGGCATGACCGCGGGCTACCACCGCTACTTCTCGCATCGCACCTTCAAGACCGGGCGCGTGTTCCAGTTCGTGCTGGCGTTCCTGGCGATGAGCACCGCGCAGCGCGGCGTGCTGTGGTGGTCGGCCCATCATCGCAATCACCACAAATTCTCCGACGGTGAGCGCGACGTGCACTCCCCCGTCCGCTGGGGCTTTTGGCACTCACACGCTGGCTGGATCTACGATTGCAACAAGGACTTCGACTGGAGTCGAGTCAAGGATCTTACCCGCTACCCCGAGCTGATCGTGCTCGAAAAGCTGTGGGTGGTCCCGCCGATCATCTTCGCCGTAGCCTGCCTGCTGACGCTAGGGTGGTGGGGCCTGCTCATCGGCTTCTTCTTCAGCACCACCGTGGCCTGGCACGCCACCTTCTGCGTCAACTCGCTGGCCCACGTGTGGGGCAAGCGTCGCTACGCGACCACCGACGACAGTCGCAACAATTGGGTGCTCGCGCTGCTGACGCTGGGGGAGGGCTGGCACAACAACCACCACCACCACATGGCGTCTTGCCGCCAGGGGTTCTTTTGGTGGGAGTTTGACCTGACGTACTACATCCTGCGCGCCCTGGCGCTGGTGGGCGTGGTCTGGGACATCCGCGAGCCTTCGCGCCGGGTGCGGGACGCCGGGCCTGCGCCCCAGCCCGACGCGGAGCTGCTGCCGTCCGAGCAGGCGGCCTAGTCGACGCGCGCGGCTCGCTTGGGGGCGAGGGCGGGCGAGCTCGTCGGGGCTACGCCGGAGAACCGAGTATCTGCGCTCGGCCTCGCGCGCTCTGGTGCCGACGTAGCGCCTCGAGTAGGCCGCCCGTGATCGATCCTACAAAAACGCCGCGCGGGAGATTTCAGGGTCGATAGGCCCGGTGGTGTCGGCTGCTGGCGGGACATTTTCCCTGGTGTGGTAGCGGCTGGGTTCACGACCGCGTCATGGTCACCTGCGGGGTGAGCATCACCTCGCGGTGGCGAATGTCGGGGTCGTTGGGCACGTAGTGGCGGCAGGCGCCCGGCATGATCCACGGGGCCTGGAGGCAGCTCGGCGGCCCGACGCGCTTGGAGTCGAGCTTCTCGAGGCCCTGCTCGTCGAGGAACCAGTCCTCGCGGTGCCCATACCAGTCCCCGCCGGTGTCTTGCCGGGTGAGGTAGTCGGCGCTGCCCTCGTAGAATTTGAGCTGGAGCACGGGGCCCTCGCTCTCGCTGGCGTAGGGGATGGCGTCGCCTGCGTAGACGTTGGCGTGCACGGACCACAGCCGATCGTGGGTGGTGGGCAGCGCCACGATGCCCCAACCGTGGCCGACGTACTCGGGGGCGAGTGTATAGTCGCGCAGCGCGGGGTCGCTACTGTCGGCTCCCGTGAGGCTGAAGGTGGCGTCGCCCTGGCCATTGGCGATCGGGCGGTCGAAGTGGCCGTGCGCGTCGTCCCAGTCGCCGGTCGCCTGGGTCAGGCCAGGATCTTGGTAGAACTCAGTCGCGTTCGAGACGATCCAGCGCTCGCCGACCGGGCCGGCCGTATGCAGGGGGCCAGCGAGCCAGAACAGGTTGTTGGAGAGGCCAAGGTCCCACAGAGGGTGGGTCCCGCCGTCCCAGGAGATGCCCGGGTTGTGGTAGCCGGCGGCCTTATTCTTGAGGAAGGCCATGACCGAGTCCTGGGCGGCGCAGTCGACGGTGGAGTTCTTGTTGGGGGCTCCGTGGAAGGCACAGCTCGGCGATCGCTCGACGCGGGCCGTGAAGGCTTGCCCGCCGCGGGGCCAGTTTGTGCCAGCGTAGGACTGGGCTGGGAGCTTGCCATCGCTGTGCAGGAAGTCGTCGGCGCGCAGCAGGCCATAGCGCGTGCCATAGTTCACCTGCACCCAGTCGCTCCAACCCACGCCGATGGGCTGGCCGTTGGCATCGACGGGGCGCGCCCGGAACACGCTGGCCATGGTCTGTCCGGGATAGGCGATGGTCCTCTTCCAGCGTGTCCCGACCGAGAACACCCCCTGGCCGCTGCCGTTCCAGGAGGTGGCCTGGGCGAGATTGTGCCAGCCAGCGTCGCCGGGGCCCCAGCCGGGCTTATCGGTGGGGTTGGTGCGCGTGCGCCACTCGAACTGGAGTCGACCGCTGTAGCTCTCGACAGTGTAGGGCGTCGCGCCGCCGTTGCAGCGCGCGACGCCGTAGAAGAAGGTGTGTGAGCTCGAGCGACCGGGGCCGACGTCGAGGTAGCTCTTGCTCGTACGTAGCTGGAGACGATTGCATTGGATGCCGGTCACCTGGGCCTGCTCGGACAGGCCGTCTCCCTGAAAGATGGCCATGGCGGGACCGCTGTCGGCGTCGGCGTCGGCGTCGGCGTCGGCGTCGGCGTCGGCGTCGGCGTCGGCGTCGGAGTCGGCGTCGGCCACCGCGGGACCGATGTCAGCGTCGGAGAGTTCGTCGAGGGGCTCCCCGTCACAAGCTGTGAGAGGCAGGAGGCTGAACGCAACTACCGTGAAGAGGTGATGTCGGGACGAGGAGGCCGTGTGGGGGGTGTTCTTGTGCATGATGTTGATGGCGCATGTCGCTGCGCTTTCTATAGGTCGTAGTTCCGTTGCCGTTGTCCACGCCGACGACGAAATAGCTGAACGCGGCGTCTTGCCATCCACAAGACCCCCCTCGCCCGCGTCGATGGCCAACTCCTCGAGGGACCGGCGCGCGAGCCCTGCGGTTGGCGAGATTTCAGGCGTCTTTGGGGCGAGGCCTGGACTTCACTGCGTGCCCACGTCGCGGAGCTGCGCAGGCCGTCGCGGTCGAGAGAGCGAGCCGCCGTCGAGCGTTCGCTCGCGGATCGTACTCCTCGTCCTCTGCGCAGTCGCTGCGGGTTGCCGACCACACGCTCTCACAAAGCCCCCGAATAGACCCCGCTCCGGGTGGGGTCAATGGCGAGGGCGTGCGAGTCCGAGGAGTCGCCGCTCCTTCGGCGAGAGATCGAGCTCTTCGAGCCAAGGCTCAAGGAGATCGAGGGGCCAATCCCCGAGGACCATCGCGCGCTCGACCCGGGCGCGGAGCGTCGAGGTGCAGCGTCGACATCCAGCGCGCAGCTCGACGATGGCGCGTACGATCTCGAAGCTCACGCGCTGGTAGGCCAGGACGTCGAGGCCGAGGCTTTCGACTGCCGCGAGGTGCTCGCGGCTACGCTCGAGGCTGCCTTCGAGCAGCGCGATCTCGGCCAAGCCGACGTGAGCGAGGGCCGCGCGCGGGGGGGCTGGCTCGAGCGCGAGGACCTGCGCGTAGGTCTGGGCTGCGCGGGCCCGCTGCCCGAGGCTGAGCTCGCGACCGGCGAGATCGAGACGCAGGGCTAGGACCCGATCGTCGCGTGGTCCATCGGCCGCCTCGTAGCTAGCCAGGGCTTCGCGGATGTGGGTGAGGGCCTGGCTCCGCTCACCGCGCAGAGCACTGATGCGGCCGAGGAGCATGGGTGCATCGCCGAGGTCAGCATGTCCCGCGGGCAAGGTCGCGGCCTGGATCGAAGCGAGCGCGTGGGCGTGGACCTCGGCGGCGTCGAGGTCCCCTGCGCGCAGGCTCATGTCGGCGAGCAGCAGATGCGCGCGGGCGAGATCGGCGTGCTCGTGGGTCTCATGGGCTGCGTTCCACACTTCGACGGCGCGGATGAAGAGCGTCTGGGCGCTGTCGAAGTCGCCCCGCCCGTGGTGGAGAGCGCCGAGGTTGTAGACGTGGCGGGCGGTCACAGGATGGTGAGGGCCAAACACCTCCTCGGCCGCGGCGAGAGCACGCTCGCGCAGATTGAGGGCCTCGCTCCCCGTCTCGAGTTCGGCGAGGGCTGCGAGCGCCCGTGGTGCGACAGGACCGGCAGGGTCGAGCTCGAGCGCGTGGTGAAAGGCGAGCGTCGCGAGCTCCGGCTCGGGCTCAGCCCAGCCGCGGGCGAGGGCCAGGCGTGCACGGTCGTCTGTGGTGATGGGTAGCTCGAGCCAGGCGGCCTCTGCGAGCTCGAGAAGCTCTGCGCCGGCGCGATGGTCGGGGTAGTCGGTGAGCCGATGCAGCGAGAGGCTGGTCCAGAGTTCGGCGAGCAACCGCCGGTGGCCTGAGGCCAAGGCGAGCTTGGCCGCGGCGTCGAGATCCTCGAGGCCCTCGGCGGCCGAACCCGCGGCGAGCTCCGAGAGGCCTCGCTCGGCGAGGGCCTCCGCCTCGAGGGGGCGGTAGCCGCTGCTGCGGGCGCGCTCGAGCAGATCGTTTGCGTTCGCAGGATCGGCCCGACCGAGCAGGCGCAGGCTCGCGGAGGTGGCGAGAGCGAGGCGCAGCTCCTCCACCTGGGCGAGGGCGTCGGCGGGGGGCGGGTTCGGGTCGTCGAGCAGCGCTCGGGCGGCGCAGGCCTGAGGGTCAGGCAGCGCGGTCGCAGCCGTGACGGCGCGCTCGAGGGCCGCAGGGCCGCCCTCGCTCAGGCCGGCCATGAGGGTCTCGAGGCTGCGCCGCTGTCGCTCGAGACAAGCGCGACGCGCCCGCGCTAGCGCGACGTCATCGCGCGCGCTCGTGGCGGCCTCACACTGCTGAACGCGAGCCTCAATCCAGCGCTGGGTCCACGCGTCGAGGTGCCTGCGAGCCCGGGGGAAGCTGTCGCTGGCATGGGCCGCAGGGCTGCGCTCGAACACGGCCTCGAACACGGCTTGGCGCGTGGGGCCCCACACGTCGTCGAGTTCGGCGGAGATATTTCGGCAAGGTGGGGCGACGTCGGCGAGGCCAGTCGCGAGGCCGAGGCCGGCGATGAGGGGGAGGAGCACTCCTGCCACGAGTCGACGCTGGCGCTGGCGAGGGATCGCCTCCAGTCGGTCGAGCAGCGCCGCCATGTTGGCCCAGCGTTGCGAGGGATCGCGACGCAGGCCTCGGTGGATCGTGGTCCAGAGTCGCCGGGGGAACCGCAGGCTCCGCGGCGGAGGGCGCGGGCGGTCTGCCTCGAGCTGGGCGATGCGCGCGGCGAGGTTGGAGGTGGGGGAGAAAGGTGGCTGGCCCCACAGCGCTTCATAGATCGCGACGCAAAAGCTGAACTGGTCGGTGCGAGCGTCGATCGCCTCGCCTCGCAGCTGCTCGAGGGACATGTAGCGGATCGTGCCGGCGATGTCGGGCGGCGGCGCCGTGGGGCCCTGCGTAGGATCGGGCCCGAGGGCCAGGCCGAAGTCGGCGACGCGCGGGCGGGCGTCGCGACCCAGCAGCACGTTGGCCGGTTTAAAGTCGCGGTGGACGAGCTCGCACGCGTGCGCTGCTGCAAGCCCGCGACCCGCTGCGACGAAATGGGCGAGGATCTGCGTCCAGGGCCGGGGCTCCTCGAGCCAGCGCAGCAGGTTCGTGCCCTCGACGTACTCCATGGCCAGGTAGGTCTCGCCTGCGTCGTCGCCGACCTCGTGGATCTGGACGACGTTGGGGTGCGAGAGGCGGGCGAGGGCGCGGGCCTCGCTGACAAGGCGGGCGCGCTGGACCGGGGAGCCGAGCTCGGCGCGGACCTGCTTGACGGCGACCTTGCGCCCAAGCTCCGGGTCCTCCGCCAGGTAGACCTCACCCATGCCACCGACGCCGAGCTGACGCTCCAATCGATAGCGACCGATGCAAACCTGCGGGGCCTCGCCAAAGAGCTGCGAGCGCACGGCGGCGATGGCCCGCAGCTGCTCGGGGCTGGTCCGCACTTGCTGGCGGCTGCTGCCGCCACCGACGGTGGACGGCGCTCGGTGATGGGATGGCGCGCTCACTCGATGCAACTTTTGACGGGCTTGAGCACCGCGGCGCGGATGGGGGGAGCGTAGGGCCCGCTCAGGTCCTGGGCCTGCGGGGATCTGGGGATACTGAGGCGGTAGGACTGACCAACGCGCAGCGAGACGTGTCCGAAGTTCTGGGAGTCGGGCTGCAGGGTCATGGCGTGGGACCAAGGCTGCTCGCCATCGGAGACCTCCACGAGGATCGCCGAGGCGCTGCTGTCAAAGTGAATGGACAAGAGCAGGTCTTCGGTCTTCGGTCCGATCGCGTGGCGCGGGTGCGATCGGATGGGCTCTTGGCCCACGAGCTCGTCGATATAGCCCAGGCGTGGGGAGTGGAGCCGGCCAGCGGTGACCTCCAGGTCGAGCACGTCGCCGATCACATGGCAGGCGGACACTTGCTCTAGGGGGTTCTCGGCAGACGCACTCGCGCTAGATCCGAGCAGCAGCGCGAGGAGGGTGAGCGAGGACAAGCAGGAGAAGTTGGTCATGGTTGCTTTGAGCATGGCGAGGACCTGTATTTAGAGGTCGGCTGCCCCCGAGAACTGTCCAGCGATGGAGCGAGAAATAGTACAGCCGCGCGTCCTGAGGCTGAGCGCGAGAGCTCTTCCAAGGCTCTGTCGAGGCCTCTGCTCAGGATCGCGACCGGGCCCGGCGCATCTGCGCAAAGCGCAAGGGCGAATATGAGCGATTGCTTGTCGCGACCGCTCACATGCTCGCGCGGAGCTGCACTGCCCAGGTGTCGAGGCCGGTCATCGTGCTCTGCTGCTCGTCGACGGAGGCCGAGCACTCGGTGATAGCCGCCTCGAGCAGCTGTCGCGCCTTGCTCAGCCGGCTGCGCATCGCCGAGTGTGACACGCCGAACACCTCGGCTATCTCGTTGGCCCTGAGGTCCTCCCAGTAGAAGAGTTCGAGGGCGAGCTGATGCTGGATCGGGATGCGGCGCAGGCCCTGCAGAAGCAGCTGCTGCTCGCGCCGGTGGGCGAAGATCGTCGAGGGCCCCGGCGCGAGCTCGGCGACGGAGTCGAGCTCGGCGTCGAAGGCTCGCTCGCGGCTGAGCCCGCGTAGATAGTCGATGAGCTTGTAGCGCGCGATCTGCAAGATGAACGCTCGCACGCTTGTCCCCTCACGAATCTTGTCACGGCCCTCGACTAGGGCCAGGAAGGTCTGCTGCATCAGCTCTTCTGTCTGGCCGGGGACCTTGTTCTTGAACAGGCGAAACACCGACGGGCTGTGTCGGTCGTAGAGCTCGCCTCCGGCCTTGTTGTCGCCGGTCCGCCAACGATCGAGCAGCTCGGCATCGCGTTTCCAGTCCTGCTTGTCGGTCATCCGCTATATGGTAGGCGCCGTGTTGAGTTTTGTCGTCATCGGCGTGGACTGAGGGGCGGATGCGATCCTGATCGGGATCGCACCTGCGCTGGCGGACCGTGGACCACGAGATCGTTCGAAGTGTTCGTAAGATATTTCACGGAACTATCTTCGCTATCAACGTGATCAGGATCGCATTCGAGCCGGTGGACCGTGGACAGCCGCAATGGACCGACGACCTATAGAAGGCGCAACGACATGCGCTATCAACACCATGTACAAGCTCAAGTCATCCTTCCCTCTGTTCTCCGCCACGATCGTCCTCACCTGCATGGCAGCCCTCGGCCTTGGCTGCAACGGCGCCGATCTCGAGCCTGTGTTCGACGCGCCCCTGGTCGAGCGGGGATTCAACCTTGAGGACAACGAGACGCCGCAGCTCACGGCTGAGAACGTGCTCTCCGCGGCCGAGGAGAGCGGCTATGTCGAGATCCCGCTCGAGAGCATCAGCGACGCGGAGCTGCAGCAATTGATCGCCGCCGCGGACGAGCTCGTCGAGTTCGACAGCGAGCTGGAGAGCGAACGCTTCATCGCCTACGCCAAGGGCGATCTCGCGCTCATGAACAGCGCCCCTATCGGCCTCGACAGCGGGGACTTCGACTGGTCGGAGCTCGCCAAGATCGAGGAGCACGGGCGCGTGTTCGCGTATCTGTCCGAGCGCGGCCTGATAGGCGAGATCGAGGCCGAGCTCCCGCCTGGGACCTGGCTGACGGCCAAACATGCGGCTGAGGTCCTGCCCAAGTCCGAGCTGGAGGGGCTCGCGAAGTTCGAGTTTGAGTCCTTCGCTGGTGTGGAGCAGGCTCTCGGTGATGAGGGGCCTTCTCCCCTCGAAAGCTGTGGGGTGACCACCTGTAGCAGCTGGTGCGGGGGCTGCAGGACCACGGTCCACTTCGCCTGGAACCACATCATCGTGCTGCGTCAGCGCACCTGCCACAGCCACTGCTCCAACAATTGTGGGTGTACAGGCTCGGCCCAGTGGACCCAGGGGTGCTAGTGGATTGACGACGACGCGATCGCGTCCTCCTCTTCCTCTTCCATCGCGACGGGCAGAGGTGGACCGCCGATCGGGAGCTCGTTGCAGGGCCGGCAACGATGCCGGTGTGTGGTCTCCTTCGCCGGCAGTGGGCCCCAGCAAAGCGCACCGGTCGACACATCGTCACAGGGGGCGTTCGTTGGGGCCAACGACCTGAGGGGAGCCATGGGTCAGGCTCAGCGACAGCCTTGGCGCTGGGGACCAGGTGCGCGGTGGTCACTGCGAAGGGCTGGCGGCCAGGATCATTGGTCGCTGACAACGCCTTGGGCCTGGACGTAGAGCCGAGTCCCTGGGCCGATGTTGACGTAGGTGTCGAGCGTCATGAACCCCATCTTCGTGATCGATCCCTTCACGAGGCCATTGCCCCGATGCAGCGTGACTGCCTCGGGGTCTCCATTGTCGTCTTCTCGAGTGACCTCGATCGTGAGGGGCAGCGCTCCCGTGGCGATCTGCAGCTGGCCGCGATAGCTGGCGCCGAAGCCCGGCTCGGCGGAGACCTGCACGTCGTCGAGGGTCATGCTCTTGTTGGGGCCAGTGGCCACGATCAAAGGCTCGCTGAGGGTCAGATGCAGCGTCTCGATGAGCGTCGTGCAGGGCTCGTTTTGGTCGTCGCAGCCGGGAGCTCTGGCGAAGCCGAGCGTGAGCGCGCCGGGCACCGAGTAGAGGGTCGATCCGACCTGCAGATCGACGCTTGCCGCCAAGGTGCCCACATCAGTGGCGAGCTCCGAGCCGGGGCTTTGCAGCGCTGTGCAGGCGTTGGGGCCGAACAGCTCACATCGCGCGACGTCCGAGATCGCGGGCACTTGGCTCTGGCCATTGGGGGTGTCCCAGAGGAAGGTGGTGATGCCGCCGTCTGGGGCCGGCTGTGCCTGAGCATAGCATTCACTGTTGGCGATGAACGAGCTGCAGTTGTGCCTGAGGTACTGTTCGTTCAGGCTCTTCCCGAATGGTTCGAGGTAGTACTCTGACACGAGATCTCGGCAGAGCTGTTTGCAGGCGTCATCTGCGGCGCCAAAGCTGTGAACTGTCGCGAGGCCGCAGGACTCGGGGTCGATCGCGAGCCACCACGGATCGTAGGTAAAGGGGAGCGACTGGGTCAGCCAGGCGCGCACCGCCGGCCCCTCTGGGAACTCATCCGGGGGTAGTCCGTCCCAGTCTTCTCCCTGGTTGTCCAGGTGCGTGGGGTCTGGTATGCAGTAGATCTCCTCGCCATACTCAGGCAGGGATGGATCAAGGGTAGAGGGCGGCGGCACTGGATAGAAACCATTCGCGGGGTTGCAGGCCTGGGCCCATTGACAGTCGGGGTCGTCGCCCCACTGTGCAGGCCCGAGGGGGTAGAAGATCGCCTCCACATCGTGCGCACAGTCAGCGTCGACAGCCCCCCTGTGCTGCGCCTCGAGCTCGCATGTCCATTGACAGCCGCCATCGTTGGGCTTCCAGTCCTGCGGGTCGTTGCTCGGGTTGTTGTGGACCGCGCTGCAGATCAGGGAGGTGTTGGCGATCGGGCTACCATCCCACGACGTCGCGAAGTTGTGACCATCATGTCCGTATGCGATGGCCCCATTGGCGTCATGCCAGACCGTCTCACGGGTCCAGACGCACTGCTGCACCCATGTTGGTGAGAAGGTGGCCTCGGACTCCTCCGGGAAATTGAGCTCGGTGGTGCTGCAGACGGGATCGTGGCTGCCCAGCACACAGCCGGAGGCAAACCCGCTGGTGACACCCAGGCCAGCTCCAAGGCTCAGGTAGAGGACTCGAGAAAGACGCCAGGATTGATCTCGCATGTCTCTGGAGTACGAGCTCGCCTCACTTCAATTCAAAAAAACGTGCGGTCCGCGGATGGGAGCTGCGAAGTGCGAGTTCAAGCGAGTCTCCGAGCCTCGCTCAAAATCGCAGCTTGAACCCCCCAAAATCGCATAGGCTGCCCAGCTCACCAGCAGCTCGCGCACCGATGCTCCCCTGCCGATGCTCCCCAGTGAGCGACGGGCTCGATCCTGCGCTTGGCGAGCCAACATGCAGTTGTTCGTACGAGTGCGGCTGTGCAACACTCAGATTATGTGGGGCAGGCGTCTTGTTCTCTCGTTGGTGATCTGCGCGGGCTGGGAGAGCGCCGGGGTTGCCGGGCCGATCGAGCCGGGGCTCGAGGGTCGCGACGATATCGTATTGTGGTCAGACTTTGAGGAGGACGACTGGCTCGACGCGTGGACGTTTGGCTCCCATCCCGATAATCATACGCCGACCATGAACGCGTTCTTCGGCGGAGGCCGGAGCCTACAGGTCTCGGTGCCCGCCGGTGAGCACTATGGCGGCTCGGTCGAGTACACGTTCGCCGACGAGGGCCTTGAGGAGCCCGACGAGCTGTACTTTCGCTACTACGTCAATATCCCCGCGGAGTGGGAGCTCGACTCCGACGGGGAAATCGGCAAGCTCCCCGGCTTCGGGGGCACATACGGCGCGGGGGGCTGGGGCGGAAAGCCCGCGGACGGAACCAACGGCTGGTCGGCCCGGATGATGAGCTGGGACAAGGGCGACGTGGCCCGGGTCGGCTTCTACGTCTACCACGCTGATATGCAGGGCACCTATGGCGACCATGAGCCGTGGGTGCCGGACCTGCCCCGCGACACGTGGATCTGCGTCGAGGCGCATGTGGCAATGAACTCAATCACCGACGGGGTGGGGGACATGGACGGCGTGCTCGAGGGGTGGATCGACGATAAGCTCGCGTTCTCCAACGACACAATGCGCTTTCGCCACGTTGACTCGCTTGCGATTCAGAGGGTGTGGGCCAACGTGTACGTCGGCGGCTCCTGGACCGCCGACCATGACATGCACCTGTACTTTGACAACATGGTCGTCGCGTACAATCGGATCGGCTGCTATGACGAACATGGCGGAGGCGGCTCGACCAGCGGAGGCGGCTCGACGGGTGGCGAGAGTTCAACCGGCGACGTCGACGACACTTCGGCCTCGGGCGGCGGCTCGACTGGCGGCGGCTCGACTGGCGGCGGCTCGACTGGCGGAGGAGGCTCGACCGGCGGAGGCGGCTCGACCGGCGACAGCACTTCGGCCTCGGACGGTGGCACGGCAAAGAGCACGGGGGCTGCATCTGGGGACACGTCAGCGACGACATCCACGGGGAGCAACGATGATAGTGGTTGCAGCTGCGCGACCTCTGCACCGGTGCCAGCGGGTGCGGTCGCGTCGATGCTCTTGATCGTGCTCGCCCGCCCCCGGCGTCGGCAAGCGTGAGCTCGTCGAGGAACTCCCGGTAGTACCCCGCGCTCCTCTTGGCTCCGACGAAACGCCGCGGCACCGGGCCGTACCGCAAGCCTCGGCGTCGCCAAGAGGGGCCCGTGAGGGCGATCGAGGGCGCGTGGGACCCCTGCCACGCCCTCCTAGGCCGTCCCGTGACAACTCGTCGCGACCCGCCCGGTTCCCGACCGGCGTCCAGAATCTGCGGGTCGAATCGAGCTGCTCGCGCCGCCTGTATGCGGTAGCTTCTTCGCATGCATGACCCGCTACCGACGCCGGTGCGCCGCTTGGACTACGCCCCGCCTTCTCACCTGGTCGACACGGTCGACCTCGAATTTGAGCTTGGCGAGAAGCACACGCTGGTGACGGGTCGACTGGGCGTGCGTCGCAACCCGCAAGCTGACGCGTCGGCGAGCCTACGCCTCGACGGCGAGTCCCTCGAGTTGTTGGAGATCAAGCTCGATGGCCGGGTTCTAGGCCCCGAAGACTACGAGCTTGGCGACGACTTTCTCGAGGTCGCCGGCCCCTTGCCGGAGCGCTTCGAGGTCGAGACGCGGGTGCACATCAAGCCGCAGGACAACACGGCCTTTAGCGGCCTCTACCGCTCATCGGGAACCTTTTGCACGCAATGTGAAGCGCAAGGCTTTCGGCGCATCACCTACATGCTCGATCGCCCGGACGTGATGTCGCGCTATACGACGGCGATCGTCGCCGACCAGACTCGCTACCCGGTGCTTCTGTCCAACGGCAACCGGGTCAGCACCGAGACCTTGGACGATGGTCGTCACCGAGTGGTGTGGGAGGACCCCTTCTTGAAGCCCACCTACCTCTTCGCCTTGGTGGGCGGCGACCTGGCCTCGCACACCGGCAGCTTCACGACCTGCCGCGGCCGCGAGGTACGGCTGGAGATTTGGGTGGCGCCGCAGGATGTCGGTAGGTGCGACCACGCGCTGCAAAGCCTCAAGAAGGCGATGAAGTGGGACGAAGAGGTCTTTGGCCTCGAGTACGACCTCGACATCTACATGATCTTGGCGGTGCACGACTTCAACATGGGCGCGATGGAGAACAAGGGGTTGAACATCTTCAACTCCAAGTACGTGCTCGCCGTCCCCGAGACGGCCACCGACGACGACTACGAGGGCATCGAGGCCGTCGTGGCCCACGAGTACTTCCACAACTGGACCGGAAACCGCGTCACCTGCCGCGACTGGTTTCAGCTCACCCTCAAAGAGGGCCTGACCGTCTTTCGAGACCAACAGTTCACCGCCGACATGACCTCGGCCGCCGTAAAGCGTATCGACGACGTCCGGGGTCTGCGAATCGTCCAGTTCGCCGAAGACCGGGGCCCCATGGCCCACCCGATTCGTCCGGACAGCTACGTCGAGATGAACAACTTCTATACGTCGACCGTGTACAATAAAGGAGCGGAGGTCATCCGCATGTACCACTCACTGCTGGGCGCGGATGGGTTTCGGCGGGGGATGGACGTGTACTTCGAGCGGCATGATGGGAGCGCCGTGACCTGCGACGACTTTCGTGCCGCGATGGCCGATGCGAACGGGGCGGACCTCGACCAGTTTGAGCGGTGGTATGGGCAAGCGGGGACGCCTCAATTATACGCGAGTGGAGAGTGGGCCGAGGGGCGCTATGCGTTGACCTTGCGGCAGTCGGCCCCTGCGTTGTTGGGAGAGGAGGCGTATCGGCCGCGTCATATGCCCGTCGCCGTGGGGCTGCTTGGGCCCGACGGCAAGGACCTGCCACTGCGGCTCGAGGGCGAGTCCGAGGCCGTCGGCGGTACGCGGATGCTGGAGCTGCGGGAGGACGAACAAACCTTCGTGTTCGTCGACATCCCCTCGAAGCCCGTGCCTTCGGTGTTGCGAGGCTTCTCGGCGCCGGTCATCCTCACGATCGAGCAGACCGCCGAAGATCTGGCCTTTTTGATGGCGCATGACAGCGATGCCTTCAATCGCTGGGAGGCTGGGCAACGCTTCGCTACGGATGCACTGCTGCGCATGGTCGGCGCCATCGAGACCGGCGAACCCCCCACCCTCGACCCCGCCTTTGTGAAGAGCTGGGGCACGGTGGCCGCCGCTCCGCAGCTCGACGGTTCGCTCAAGGCCCTTGCCTTGGCCCTGCCCGACGAGCGCGTGCTCGGGCAGGCGATGAAGGTCGTCGCCGTGGAGGCTATTCACCGGGCGCGACGCGAGGCGATGACGACGCTGGGTCGGGCGCATCACGAGCTGCTGCTCGCCACACACCAGGCCAACATAGGGCTCACCTACGACGCCAGCGCGAGCTCGGTCGCGCGCCGCCGACTCGCCAACACGGCCCTCGCCTATCTGTGTGCGGCCAACCCCGAAGCGGGCGCCAACCTTGCGCTGGCCCAGTTCGAGTCGGCGGACAACATGAGCGATCGTCAGGCGGCGCTGGTGTGCCTGGTCGACCTTCAGGGGGAGGCCCGCGAGAAGGCGCTGCAGAGCTTCCTCGGGCGGTGGAAGGACGACCCCCTGGTGCTCGACAAGTGGTTCGCGGTGCAGGCCCAGGCGACCGCCGCCGACAGCCTTGAGCGGATCCTTGCCCTTCGGGAGCATCCCTGCTTTGACCGAAAGAACCCCAACCGTGCGCGAGCCCTGCTCGCGACCTTCGGGATGCGCAACCAAGTGCACTTCCACTGCACCGACGGCCGCGGCTACGAGCTCCTCGCCGATGAGGTCATCGCCATCGATCAGCTCAACCCGCAGGTCGCCTCGCGCCTGGTCTCGGCCTTCAACAATTGGCGATGCTTTGATGGCGGGCGCCAGGAGCTGCAGCGGGTGCAGCTGGAGCGGATTGCGGCGGTGGAGAAGCTGTCGAAGGATGTAGGGGAGATTGTTGGGCGGGCGCTGGCGATGAAGGGCTAGCTGACGCTCCGCAGGAGCGCATTTCGACCCCCTCGATGCGCTCCTGCCCCAGGGTCGACATAGTCGTGGCATTTTCGTTGGTGATGTACGATAGGCTGAGGTGATGGCGAATGTCGTGAGTGCACGCGTCATGACTACGGGGGAGCGGGGGTCCGGGCCGATGCGGCTCAGGGGCGTCGGCCATGGCCGAGCGCTCGTCCGACCGTCTGGCGGAGCTCGGCGACGGCGGCCGGCGAGTCCGTCTCGCCGGTGTCGGCGGCGGCGCCGAGGAGTTCGAGGACTCGGGCGCTCTTGGGCACATGGCGGGTCCGTCAGAGGCTGCGGGCGAGGAGCAGATCGAGGTCACCGCGCTGCTCTGGCGGGCAGGGGCTCGCGAGGGCGCCATCGAGCGCCGGCTCGACGAGGGCGAGCGCATCGGCCGGCCCCGCTCTCGCTGCTTGAAAGGTCCACATGGGTGTAGTCGTCGGGGCGCAAAGATCCGCGGACGCTTGTCCGCCCTCCTGCGCGGGTGTAGGCATATGCCATGCCCTATCCGCCGGGACCCATGAGCAGGATCGCCAAACTCGCGCAGACGCGGGCGTTCTTCCGCGGTCCGCTGCGGGAGATGGAGAAGATGCACGAGCGCCACGGTCCCGCGGCGAGCTTGAGCATCTTCGGCGAGCGGGTCATCTTTCTCTTTGATCCGGAACTCGTCGGTGAGGTGTTGGTCGATCGGGGCGGTGTCTTCGTCAAGGACAACGTCACCCACAGCCTCTCGTACCTGCTCGGCGAGGGCTTGCTGACCAGCGAGGTGCCGAAGTGGCGACGGCAGCGGCGGTTGATCGCGCCTTCGTTGAGCCGCCGACATATCGCCAGCTATGGCGATTCGATGGTCAGCGCGGCGCGCCGCTATGTCGATACTTTGGTCGAGGGCGAGGTCCGGGACGTCCACGCCGACATGACCGCCGTGACCCTCGAGATCGTCACCCGGACCCTCTTCGGCGCCGCCTTCTCGGGGGCAGAGGAGATAGGCGAGAAGATGGACGTGGTCATGCACAACTTCGAGTTGGTCGTCCGCTCCTGGCGGCGCCTCGTCCCGGAGTGGGTGCCGCTCAGACCCCGGCGCCGGATCGCCGAGGCGGGCGCGGTGATCGACGCCAAGGTCCGCGGGATCATCCGTGAGCGCCAGGAGAGCGGCTGTGACGGGGACGACCTGCTCTCGCGCCTGCTCGCGGCCCGCGACGAGAGCGGCGAGGGCATGGATGAGGATCAGATCTGCGACGAGGCGTTGACGCTCTTCGTCGCCGGCCATGAGACCACGGCGAACGCCCTGACCTTCGGCCTCAAGCTCATCGCCGAGCACCCCGAGGTCGACCTCAAGATCAAGCAGGAGGTCGACGTGGCCCTCGGCGGCCGTCCGGCGACCGCCGCCGATCTGCCGCAGCTCCCCTACACCGAGGCGGTCTTCAAGGAGGTGCTCCGGCTCTACCCGCCGGCCTATATGATCGGTCGCGAGTCGACCGCCGAGGTCGATCTTCGGGCGTTCACGATCCCGAAGGGGACGACCGTTTTGATCTCGCCGTGGGTGCTTCACCGCGATCGTGCGTCGTTTGACGATCCGATGGCGTTTGCTCCGGAGCGCTGGCTCGACGGCAGGACCGAGGGGCTCTCGCGCTACGCCTACATGCCCTTCGGCGGTGGGCCGAGGATCTGTGTCGGCAATCACTTCGCGATGATGGAAGGGATCTTGGCCCTCGCGACGTTCGTCCAGCACGTCCGCTTGGAGCGGACCTCTCGCGAGGAGCTGCCGCTGCAATTCGCGGTGACCGCTCGCCCGGCTCGACCGCTGCGAATGCGGGTAGCCCGACGAGCGGCGGTCGCAGATCTGCAGACGGTGTAGCGGTCCCGCGCCCTCGCAGAGTCGCGCGGAGTCGCCAATGCCCGCCGAATTCGGCGATCGCGGTGCAGGGAATGCTCGTTTGCGGGTCTCGCGGTAGGGAGAGCCCGGTCGTCGGTGCGCACCTGTTCTCTGCGATACTCCCCGCGGCGTGCCGGGCGAGCAGGGCAGGGGGGGCGAGGCGGAGGCCGGACGACGGATCGTCGCTTGGGCGGTGATCGCCGCCCACTTCGCGGCGCCGTTCATGTTCTCGGCGGTGGCGGTGGCCCTGCCGAGCCTCGGCGATGAACTCTCGGCGGGGGCCAGCGCGTTGGGGCTGGTGGAGACCCTCTTCTTCGCCGGCAGCGCCGCCTTCCTCCTGCCGGTGGGGCGCCTCGGCGACGTCAGCGATCGTCGCGCCCTCTACCGCGGCGGCCTCGCGCTCTTCGGCCTCGCCTCCCTCGCGATCGCGGTCGCTGGATCGATCACGCTGGTCCTCGGGCTGCGCTTCGTCCAAGGGATCGCCGCCGCGGTGATCTCGGCGACGGGCCCGGCGATCCTCGCCGACGTGGTCCCCCCAGGGGGCCGCGGAAAGGCCTACGGCGCGGCGCTCGGCGTGACCTATACCGGCCTCTCCCTGGGGCCGCTGGCCGGCGGGATGTTGGTCGGCGCGTTCGGCTGGCGGTCTGTCTTCGTCGTCGGCTCGGGCTTCCTGCTCGCCGCCTATCTCCTGGTCCGTCGACTCCTGCCCTCGACCTGGCGACGGCCTCCGCCGGGGAGCATCGATCTCCCGAGCGTCGGCCTCGTGGTCGCCTCGGTGATCACCGTCGTCTTCGGCGCTTCGCTCGTCGACGATCCCTGGGTGGGCTGGCCGTTGGTCGGGCTCGGCCTAGCCCTCGGCGTCGTCTTCTTCTGGCTTCAGCGGCGGGTGCGTGCGCCGCTCCTCGACGTCCGCGCGCTGATGGGCAATCGCGTTCTCCGCGGCGCGCTCTCGGTCCAGGCGCTCGTCTACATGAACGCCTACGCGGCGATCCTCATGATGAGCATCTTCCTCCAGGTGCCGCAGGGGCGCCCGCCAGGGCTGAGCGGGCAGATCCTCGCGATCGGCCCGGTATTGATGGCCGCCTTCGCGCCGATCACCGGAGCGCTCGCCGATCGCATGCGTCCCGCGCTCCTCGCCAGCTTCGGCGTCGCCGGAGTGCTCTTCAGCGCTCTGTTGGCGATCAACCTCGAGGCGGGGTCCAGCCTCACTGTGGTGATCCCGGTCCTGGTCTGCCAGGGGGTCGGCTTCGCCTTCTTCTCGTCGCCGAACATGACGACGATCATGAACAGCGTGCCGGGGGCGCTGGTCGGCGGAGCGTCTGCTCTCGCCGCGGCTTCGCGGTCGATGGGGATGATCGTCGGCATGCTCGCGACGTCGGTGCTCCTGACCCTCTACGTCGGCGATGTGGCGATCCCGGCCGCGCCTGAGCGCTTCCTGGCGGCGATGGGCGTCGTCTACAGGATCCTGGCGGTCGCGGCCGGGCTGGCGCTCCTCCTCTCGCTGCGGGGCCTCCTGCTCCGGCCCGGCGCTCGACGCCTTGCCGACGCTGGCGGGGAGGAGAGCGGGGAGGAGAGCGGGGGGGGTGGCGAACGCGGGGGGTCCGGCTAGTGTGAGGGGCGCCGATGACTGTCTCTAGCGCTGAAGGTCCCGCCACGGGTCGCCCGCCGATCCTCTCTGCTTTCGAGCTCGGCTTCCCCTGGCCGGCCTTTGATCCCTTTCTCTTCTGCGTCCACCACGAGGACCACTACCCCGCCGGCGACGAGGCCATGGGCCCGGCGGCGTCGCTCGCCGGCCGTCGCCTCGGCATGGACTTTGAGGGCAAGGACGGCTGGCGGATGTACCACGGGCGGGCGATCCCCGGCTTTCCCCGCCATCCGCACCGAGGCTTTGAGACCGTGACGATCGCCCGCCGCGGGGTGATCGACCACGCGGACTCGCTGGGCGCGACCGCCCGCTTTGGCCACGGCGATGTCCAGTGGATGACCGCCGGCCGCGGGATCGTCCACGCCGAGATGTTCCCCCTGCGCCGTCGCGACGCCGACAACACCGCCGAGCTCTTCCAGCTCTGGCTCAACCTCCCGGCCGCCAGCAAGATGGTCGACCCCCACTTTTCGATGCTCTGGGCGCCGACGATCCCGGAGCTCTCCTTCGGCGGCGACAGCGAGCGCGAGGTCAAGGTGCGGGTGGTCTCGGGGTCGCTCGCTGGGCACCAGGGACCGCCGCCGCCGCCGCACTCCTGGGCCTCGGCGCCGACCTCCGAGGTGGCGATCTGGACGATCCGGATGGGCGCTGGCGCTCGCTTCACCCTGCCGCCGGCGAGCGCAGGCCTAAACCGCACTCTCTACCTCTTCCGCGGCGAGGGTCTCCGCCTCGGCGGCCAGAGCTTCCCGATGCGCACCGGCTTTCGCCTCGATCCTGAGGTCGCCGCGCTGCTCGAGAACGGTGAGGCCGAGGCGGAGCTGCTCCTCCTCCAGGGGCGGCCGATAGGCGAGCCGGTGGTCCAGCACGGTCCTTTCGTCATGAACACTCGGCAGGAGATCCAGCAGGCGATCCAGGACTATCAGCGGACGGGCTTTGGCGGCTGGCCGTGGCCGGTCGACGGCCCCGTACACAGCCGCGAGTCCGGGCGATTTGCGATCCACGCCGACGGTCGCCGCGAGGCGCCCGAAGTGGCCTAGCAGACAGGACATGCACCACTCTCACCGCGGTGTGCGGGGTGGGGGGTGCGGGCCTCCGCTCCCACTGGGGGTCGCGGCGGCGGGCTCGAAGTGGCGCAGAGGACCTCTGCGATCGGGCCGTGCCCCCGGGCCGTGCGTAGCCGCTGGGCGGCGATCCTTGATACCCTGCGCGAGTATGCCCGTCCGCGTCCGCTTCCCCTCCAAGACGCTCGCCAGTCTTCTGCCGCTGATGCTCGTCGTCGGCTGCCGCGTGGATCCGCCGGTGGACGAGGAGGACGACGCGCTCTACCGGGCGAAGATCCGGCGGACGACCCACGGGGTCGCGCATATCCTCGCCGAGGATCTGGCCTCGGCCTCCTTCGGCCAGGCCTACGCTTTCGCCGAGGATCACGCCTGCATCCTCGCCGATCAGATCCTGAAGGTCCGCTCGGAGCGGGCGGCCTTCCTCGGGCGCGGCGCGGGCGACAGGCACGTCAACAGCGACCTCGGCTATCTCGCCCTCGAGGTCTACGCCGACGCCGAGGCGATGCTCGAGGTCCAACTCCCTGAGATCCGAGGCATGATCGACGGCTACGTCGCCGGCTACAACGCCTATCTCGAGGATGTCGGGGTCGCGGCGATCCCTGGCTACTGTCGCGGCGCGGACTGGGTCCGGCCGATCACGGACATCGACCTCGCGGCCTACTACGTCAGCTTGGGGCTCATCGCCAGCGGCGGTCAGATGACCGACTTCATCGCCACGACGGAGCCGCCCGGCTCGGGCAAGCAGGTCCCAGGACCGCCGGCGCGGGAGCTCCGGATGGCGGTCGAGTCGGGGCTCGGCTCCAACGGTTGGGCGATCGGTGGCGACCGCTCCCACAACGGTCAGGGCATGGTCGTCGCCAACCCGCACTTCCCCTACTTCGGCGAGCTCAAGCTCTGGGAGAGCCACCTGACGGTGCCCGGCGAGCTCAACGTCTACGGCGCGACGCTGATGGGGGTGCCGGGGGCGCTGATCGGCTTCAACGAGGCTGTCTCCTGGACCCACACCTTCTCGGTCGAGGGCAATCGCTTCACCCTCTACACCGTCGATCTCGTCCCCGGTGAGCCGACCAAATACTACTACGACGGCGATGTCCGGGAGATGACCTCCAAGGACTACACGATCAAGATCAAGGGCGACGACGGCTCGGTCTCCGAGCTGAGCAAGACCGTGTGGTCGACCCACTACGGGCCGGTGCTCAACGTCAACGACTTCGGCTGGAGCGACGAGGTCGCGGTCTCCTACCGCGACGCCAACCGCAACAAGTACAACATCATCGCCCAGTGGCAGTTCATGAACCGGGCGCAGAGCCTCGGCGAGTTTCAGCAGGTCTTCGCCGATCTCGACGGCGTGCCCTGGGTCCACACGATGGCCGCCAGCGACGACGGGGAGGTCTTCTACATCGACGGCGCGAGCACGCCGAACCTCAGCCAGGCCGCGATCGACGGCTGGAGGCAGTCCCTCGAGGACGGCGAGCTGCTGCCGGTCCTGCTCTACGATCAGGCCGGGGCGGTCGTCCTGGACGGGTCGTCGTCGGTGAACGAGTGGGTGATCGATCCCGGCTCTCAGCGGGCCACGGTACCGATCTCGAAGGTCCCCCAGCTCGCAGGGCGGCGTGACTTTGTGATGAACGCCAACGACAGCCATTGGCTGGCGAACCCGGAGCGGCCGCTCGTCGGCTACTCGCCGCTACACGGCGGCCAGGAGGTCCCGCAGTCGCCGCGGACGCGGATGAACCTGGTGATGCTCACCGAGGCGGCCGCGGGCGGTGCCTCGGGCGAGGACGGCCTCTTCGACATCGGCGAGCTCAAGGGGGCGATCCTCGGCAATCGGTCGATGATGAGCGAGCTCCTCCTCGCCGAGGTGGTCGCTCGCTGTCAGGGCGCAGGCCCGGTGATGGTCGACGACATGAGCGTCGACATCGGCCCCGCCTGCGCGACCCTGGCCGGTTGGGACGGCCTCTACAATGTCGACAGCGTCGGCGCGGTCGTCTGGCGCGAGTTCGTCGGCGCCCACAACACCGAGCACATCAAGGACTCGGGGCCGCTCTTCGCCAACGGCTTTGATCCGGCCGATCCGATCACAACCCCCTACGGTCTGCGCCCGCCGCCCGAGGATGACAGCACCGACACGGTCCTGCGGAAGCTCGGCCGCGCTGTCGCCAACCTCGGCGAGGCGGGGATCGCGGTGACGACCCCGCTCGGCGACGCGCAGTACGTCGAGCGCGGCGGCCAGCGCTTTCGGATCCACGGCGGCCAGGCCGCTGACGGCGTCGCCAATCAGGTCTTCTACGGCTCGCTGAGCACCTCCCTGGAGCCGCGGCCGAGCCGCGGCGAGGTCATCAGCGAGGTGACCGATCTCGCCGCTGACGGCTACCTGGTGACCTACGGCAGCAGCTTCATGATGGCGATGGAGTTCACCAGGGACGGTCCCCGCGGCGAGGCTCTGCTCACCTATGGGCAGAGCGACGATCCGGGGTCGCCGCACCACACCGATCAAATGAAGGCTTTCTCCGCCAAGGAGTGGCGGACGATCGCCTTCTCCGAAGAGGAGATCGCCGCCGACGCCGAAGTGCGCGAGTACGAGGTCAAAGGCGGCAAGGCCGACGCCGATGAGGCCGCCCAAACGGACGGCAAGTAGGCGGCGCACGCCCCTCACCCCGAGACGCACATCATGCAACGAGCACGCCACGGAGGGCGGAGTGTCTACGCTGGGATTTTCTTGGTCGCGCAGTCGACCCTGATCCTGGAGATCCTCCTGACACGGATCACCTCGGTGATCGCCTGGTACCACCTCGCCTTCTTCGTGATCGCCCTGGCGATGCTCGGGATGACGGCGGGGGCGGTCATCGTCTTCCTCCGGCCGCAGTGGTTCGGGCCTGCGGCGATCGGTCGGCGCCTCGCCCAGAGCGCGCTGTGGGGGGCGATCATCGCCCCCTTGGCCCTCGCCTGGGTGATGGCCTCGCCCTTGGTCGCGGTCACCGACTTCATGAGCTTCTTCGCCCTCCTGGTGACCGGGGTCGCCCTGGCGCTGCCGTTTACGTTTTTCGGCGTGACTCTGACGCTGGCGCTGACCCGGGCGGGTCTGCCCGCCGGGCGGGCCTACGGGGTCGATCTGGTCGGCGCGGCCGCGGGGGCGGTGCTCGTGATCCCGCTCTTGGATCTGGTCGACGGTGGCTCGGCCTCGCTGGTCGCGGCCTCGATCGCTGCGGTCGGCGCGACGGCCTTCGCCCTCGGCGCAGGGGAGCGCAAGCTGGCGCTGCGCGGGGGGATCGTCGCGGCGCTCCTCCTCGGCCTCGGCGGCCTCAACCACGCCGCTGACCGGGCGCCGCTGCGACCCTCGTGGATCAAGGGGGTCCGTGAGGATCCGGCCCTCGTCGACATCATCACCTGGAACACCCACTCCAGGGTCGATGTCTCGCCGGTGAAGACCGAGGCGCCGATGCTCTGGGGGCGGGGTCGGAACACGCCGCCGGAGCTGCTCGCCCCGCGGCGCCTGCGGACGATCCGGATCGACGGCGCCGCCGGGACGCCGATGATCGACTTCGCCGGCGGCCCGAGCGAGCACGCCTACCTCGACTGGGACATCGCCACCTTCGCCCACCGGATGCGCCCCGAGGGGGCGGCGGCGGTCATCGGCGTAGGCGGCGGGCGAGACGTGCTCGCGGCGCTCCGCAGCGGTCACACGCCGGTCGTCGGCATCGAGCTCAACCGCGACATCATCGATCTCCACCGCCGTCGCCTTCGCGATTTCTCCGGGATCGCCGCGGTCCCCGGGGTCGAGCTGGTCTCGGACGAGGCTCGCGCCTTCCTCACCCGTGATTCGCGGAGCTACTCGGTGATCACGATGTCGCTCATCGACACCTGGGCGGCGACCGGGGCGGGCGCGTACTCGCTCTCGGAGAACGGCCTCTACACGGTCGAGGGCTGGGAGCGGATCACCTCGCGCCTCGCCGAAGACGGGATCTTCACGGTCTCGCGCTGGTACAAGCGCGACGCCCCGGGAGAGACGGCGCGGATGATCGCCCTGGCGATGGAGGTGCTCTGGCGGCGCGGGGTCAGCGATCCACGGGCCCACCTGATCGTCCTCCAGGAGCGGCAGATCGCCACCTTGCTCCTCTCGCCGAGTCCCTTCAGCGGCGCGGATCTCGACCGCATGCAGCGCGAGGCGGTCCGACTCGGCGTCAACATGCTGATGACGCCGCGCCGGAGCCCCGCCCATCCGCTCCTCGCGGAGCTGGCAGAGCTCCCTGATCGCGACTCGCTGTGGCGCTGGGCCGACGCGCAGCTCTTCGATCTGACCCCGCCGACCGACGACCGCCCCTTCTTCTTCTCGATGCTGCGGCCGCAGGTGTGGCTGCGCGGCGACGTCGACACCCGCGGCCTCGACCACGCCTTCCTCGGCAACCTGCGGGCGACCCAGACGCTGGTCTACGCGACCCTCGCCGCGTCGCTCCTGACCGCGCTGGCGATCCTGATCCCGCTGGGGATGCGCCGCCGTGAGCTCGACGCGCTGCCCAGGCGTGAGCTCTTCGCCGCCGCCTCCTACTTTGGGCTTATCGGCCTCGGCTTCATGTTCGTCGAGATAAGCCTCCTCTCGGTGGTCGGCGTGTTCCTCGGGCATCCGACCCTCTCGCTCGCGGTCGTGCTCGGGGGGATCATCGCCGCTGCTGGCGTAGGCTCGCTCCTCTCTGAGCGCTTCGCGGTCGAGGAGCGCCGCTTCGCCTGGCTCTACCCGCTGATCCCGGCGCTCCTGATCGCCGCGGCGATCTTCGCGACGCCGCCCTTGACGGCGATGTTCGCCGGCGCAGGGACGGGCGTGCGGGCGCTGGTCTCGCTCGCCCTGATCGCGCCGCCGGCCCTCGGCATGGGCCTCGGCTTCCCCCTCGGCCTTCGCCTGATCCGCGCCCGCGGCCACGCCGTCGACCTCGGCCCCTGGATGTGGGGGATCAACGGCGCCTTTGGGGTCTGCGCCAGCGGCCTGGCCCTCGGGACATCGATGGTCGCCGGGATTCCGGCGACCATGGGGGTCGGCTTGCTCTGCTACGTGGCCCTCTTGCCCGCGACCTGGGTGCTCGCCCGTCGAGCCTAGGAGGCTGGAGTGCGCGGGTTCCCAAGAGTTTCGCAGGGAGAGCGGTCGCGATGGCTGAGAAGACGAAGAACGCCGAGAAGACGATGACGAAGGCGGCCCTGAGCGGGGTCCATGTCGGCGAGGACGGCGTACATCGCTGTTGGTGGGCCGGCGACGACCCGGAGTACCAGCGCTACCACGACGACGAGTGGGCCCTGCCGATGGACGACGACCGTCGTCTCTTCGAGAAGATCTGTCTCGAGGGGTTTCAGGCGGGCCTCTCGTGGTTGACGATCCTCCGCAAGCGGCCGCGCTTTCGCGAGGTCTTCTACGACTTTGACCGCGAGCGCGTCGCGGCGATGGGGAGCGAGGACATCGCTCGTCTCCTCGCCGATCCTGGGATCATCCGCCATCGCGGCAAGATCGAGGCGACGATCGGCAACGCTCAGCGGGCCTGCGCCTTGGCCGAGGAGTTCGGCTCCTTGGCGGCGTTCTTCTGGGGCTTTGAGCCGCCCGCGGCGGAGCGTCCGCGGGTGTTCACCCGGGCGACCGTCGGCGCGCTCGGCCAGACCCCGACCTCGACGGCGCTGAGCCGTGAGCTCAAGCGGCGAGGCTGGCGTTTTGTCGGACCGACGACCTGCTACGCGTTTATCCAGGCGATGGGCATGGTCAACGATCATGTGCGCGGCTGTCAGATCCGGTCGCGGGTCAGCGCAGATCGAGCTGCGTTCGTCGTGCCGCGCAGGGGCGTGTGAACGGTGCACGCGTTCTCGCGCGCTGGCACAGGGGTGCTCGCGGCCGTCCCGCGGGCGGTCCTACGCAGGATTTACCGAGCGGACTTGGTAACCTAGCGCTGTGGCAGGGGAGGTCGCCAAGCAGAGCGCGAGGGCCGGCGAGCGGATGCTCGAGGAGCTGCTCGCGGGGGCTCAAAGGCGTGGCGAGGCCGGGATGTCGCTCGCGCGCAGTGTCGTCTGCGCGGTCTTTCTGGCGATGCATGTGCCGATGCGCGCCGGCCTGATGGCGGAGGGCGATCCGAAGTCGTGGATCCTCGTCGGCGGCCTCCTCGTCGGCCTCGTCCTCTCCTTTGACGGCCTTCGCCGCAGCCGCAGCGGCAACATCACCACCGGCGGTGTCTATGTCTCGGTGGCGATCGACGCCTTCATTGTCTACCTGACGATCATCACCGGCGTGATCTGGCCGCACGAGGGCTACATCGGCCTCCTCCGCGAGCACGAGCCGGCGATCATCTACATCGCGATCGTCGCCTCCGGGATCCGCCTCTCGGAGCGGGGGGCGGTCTTCGGCGGCATCGTCCACGCGATAGGCCTTGTCATGCTCCTCCTCGTCGACGCGGCGCTCTGGGGGGAGAGCCTTCGCTACTCCTATCTCGAGATCGTCTTCGCCGGCGCCTTCGTCGTCGTCGCCTCGATCATCTCGTTCAGTATCGCCTACCGAACCCGGCATCTCCTGGTCGAGGGGGGGCAGGCGGCGGTGGTCGCCGAGCGGGTCCGTCATCGTCTCGGCATTTATGTGTCGGAGGCGATCGCCGACGATGCGCTGGGGACCGCCGAACTCGAGCTTGGCGGCGCCTCCGTGGAGGCGGCGATCCTCTTCTCGGATCTGCGCGGGTTTACCCGCTACGCCGAGAAGCTCGCGCCGGAGCGCCTCGTCGAGGAGCTCAACGACTACTTTCAGGCGATGGTCGCGGCGATCCGGGCGGAGGGGGGGCACGTCGACAAGTACATCGGCGACGCGATCATGGCGGTCTTCGGCGTGCCGACGCCGCGAGGCGACGACGCGGCCCGAGCGCTCCGTGCCGCCGCTGGCATGCGCAGAGCGCTCGTCGGCCACAACGCTGAGCGGGCGAAGCGAGGGCTAGCGCCCTTCGCCCACGGGATCGGCGTCCACTACGGGACCATGGTCGTTGGCAACATCGGCACCCCCGAGCGCATGGAGTACACGGTGATCGGCGATGTCGTGAACGTCGCCAGTCGCCTCGAGGCGGCGACCAAGGGGGAGAGCTTTGACATCTACGTCTCGGTCGACGCCGCTCGGGCCGCGCAGGCGGTTGAGGCGGAGATACCAGCGCTGCGCGAGCACGCGCCGCTGAGCGTGCGCGGCCGCTCGGAGCCGCTCGGGGTCTATACGATCGACGAGTAGGGGCCCCTTCGGTCCCGTGTAGGCATCGGCCGAAGCCGGCGCTCCCAAGGGCCTGCGCTCGGTCTCTAGGGCGAGAGAGTGCGCGGAGCCTCCGGGGGCAGTCGAGACGAGGAGGGCGCGCGGTCAGCCGTCGTTTTCTGGAGCGGGCTCGTCGGCGGCATCACCCTCGGCGCTCGGCTCGAGCTCGGAGTCTCCCGCGGTCTCGGCCGTGGGGTCGCCGGCAGCATCTGGAGGGTCGGCGGCAGGGTCAGCGGCCTCCTCGGCCGTATCCTCGGCCTCGCCCTGCGAATCGGCGGCAGGGTCGGCGGCAGGGTCGGCGGCAGGGTCGGCGGCAGGGTCGGCGGCCTCCTCGGCCGCAGCATCGGCCTCGCCCTCGGCGTCCGAAGGGTCAGCAGCCTGCGAGGTCGCGGCGCTCCCCGCCCAAAACGCCTCGAGGGCGGCGACGGTCTCGGGGAGTCGCTCCCAGTGCGGGAGGCCGCGGGTCGGGACGATCCGGATCGCCCGCCATTGCTCGTTGCGGGACATGATCTCCGGGAGCCGATCAAAGCTGATGAACGCGTCCTGGTCGTAGATGACGAGGGTCGGCCGCGAGAGGCGGACGTAGGTGCTCTCGGCGATCGCAGGGGTGAAGAGGCGGCCGCTGATGAAGCAGAGCGGGGCGTGGACGGCGTCCTTCTGGTGCGAGGTGAGGAAGGCGTAGTTCAGCAGGCCCGGGTCGACGTCGCCGGCGTGGGAGCGCCTCAGGAAGTATTTGAGGCTCGGCCGCGAGGCGAGCAGATCATAGAAGGCTTGGCGCCAGAGGCTGACGCTGAAGGCGCTGTGGAGCCGCCGCGCGCGGGGGGTGTTGCCGCCGCGCTCTTCCCCGCTGAGCCCGGTCGGCGAGATCAGCGTCAGGCTGTGGAAGGCCTCTGGGCGGAGGTTGGCCGCGAGCGCCGTGAACTCGCAGCCGAGGGAGAGGGCGATGACATCGGCGGGGGCCCCGACCTTGGCGGTGAGGAAGTCGATGATCGCGTCGCGGTAGAGCGTCGGCGCGTAGTCGCGGTCGCTGCGATCGGAGGTGCCAAAGCCGGGCAGGTCGAGGGCGAAGACGGGCCGGCTGCCGCGGAAGTGCTCGAAGAGCGGGCGCATCTCGTAGGCCGAGGCGGCGGCGTTGATGCTGTGAATCAAGACCAGCGGCCGACCGCTGGCGCTGCGGTCCCTGTAGTAGCCGAGCTTGCCGGCGACGCTGGAGAAGTGTTCGTGCTCGGCGGCGAGGGCGGGCGGCAGGGGCACCTCGTGGTCGATCGCGAGGCGGCTGTAGGCGATCCAGCCTGCGGCGGTCGCGAGGAGCGGCGTCGCCACGTTGGCGGCGCCGTAGCGGAGGAGATGGAGCGGCGAGAGGGGGCTCATGGCGGTTTTCCGGCCGCAGCGGCGGCTTGCGCAGGTGTGGCACGGCGGGGGTGCAGGGGCGAGCGAAATGGGTGCGAAGCGGAGCGGATGGAGGGTCCTCGGGGAGCCTGCGGGGCGGGGCGCGTCGCTTGCGCCATAGGCGCCGAGCGTACCTGGAGGGCCTCGATGTCGGGGTTGGGGCGCTATCATCGCCCCGATGTCCGACGAAAGCCAACGAGGGGCGAGCCCGCTGGTCGAGCTCCGGATCGACGGCAAGAAGGTCCGCGCGCCGGCGGGCTCGACGATCCTCGAGGCCGCCAAGGCCAACGGGATCGACATCCCCGTGCTCTGCCACGACGAGCGCTACAGGCCGGTCGGGGTCTGTCGGATGTGCGTCGTCGACGTCGGCGGCCGGGTCTTGGCGGCGAGCTGCGTCCGGCCGATCGAGCCCGGCATGGAGGTCACGGCGACCTCGCCGTCGCTCGACAAGCACCGGACGATGCTGACCGCGCTGCTGATGGCCGATCAACCCGAGGAGCCGCGGCAGACCCGGACCACGGGGAACCTCCTCCACGGCCTCGCCGATCGCTACGGCGTCCGCGAGGGCTCGGGGAGCGACGGCCCGCTGGGACTGCCGCGCGGCGGCGGACGACCGGGGGATGTCTCCTCGCCGGTGATCGGCGTCGATCACCAGGCGTGCATCCTCTGTGATCGCTGCGTCCGCGCCTGCGACGAGCTCCAGTCGAACGACGTGATCACCCGGACCGGCAAGGGCTACGCGGCGCGGATCGCCTTTGATCTCGACCTGCCGATGGGCGAGTCGAGCTGCGTCTCCTGCGGCGAGTGCATGGACGCCTGTCCCACCGACGCGCTGGTCAACAAGGAGCTCGCCGCGCCGCTGGTGCCGCCCGAGGAGCTGCGCCAGGTCGACACGCTCTGCCCCTATTGCGGCGTCGGCTGCTCGGTCACCGCCCACGTCGACGAGAGCCGCAACAAGGTCGCCTGGATCGACGGTCGTGACGGCCGGGTCTCGGACCGCCGCCTCTGTGTCAAGGGCCGCTACGGCTTTGACTACGCCAGCCACGGCCATCGCCTGACCGTGCCGCTCATCCGCCGCGAGGGGTCCTACCCGAAGGGATCGCTGTCGAGCGCGTTGCAGCGTGAGGAGGAGCCGCGGCGAGGCGGCGAGGGGGGCGAGGGGGGCAAGAAGGGCAAGAAGGGCAAGAAGGGCAGGATGGGCAAGAAGGGCAGAAAGGGCGGTCGTCGTGCCGGCGGTCTCGTCGACTACCGCGAGGTTTTGCCGCACTTTCGCGAGGCGACCTGGGATGAGGCGATCGAGCTGGTCGCCCAGCGCCTGCTCAAGATCCGCGACGAGCACGGCGGCGACGCCCTCGCCGGCTTCGGCTCCGCCAAGTGTTCGAACGAGGAGGCCTATCTCTTCCAGAAGCTCATCCGCGCCGGCTTCCAGACCAACAACATCGACCACTGCACTCGCCTCTGCCACGCCTCGTCGGTCGCGGCGCTGATGGAGATGGTCGGCTCCGGCGCGGTGTCGACGACCTTCCGCGACGTCGAGAACAGCGACGTCGCCCTCCTCACCGGGACCAACACCACCGCCAACCACCCGGTCGCGGCGACCTTCATGAAGGCGGCGGCGAAGCGGGGGACCAAGCTCATCGTCGTCGACCCGCACAGGCCGGCGATCGCCGACCACGCCTACCGCTATGTCCGGATCCGCCCCGGCAGCGACGTCGCCTTCTACAACGGGGTGATGCACGAGGTGCTCCGCCGCGGCCTCGTCGACCAGTCTTTCATCGACGGCCGGACCGAGGGCTTCGCCGCGCTCAAGGAGGTGCTCGATCGCTACCCGCCCGCGCTGGCGGCGAAGATCGCCGGCATCACTGAGGAGGAGATCGTCGACGTCGCCGTCACCTTCGGCTCGGCCAGGGCGGCGCTGGTCTTCTGGGGGATGGGCATCGCCCAGCACACGCATGGCACCGACAACGCGCGCTGTCTGATTGACCTCGTTCTCCTCACCGGCAACGTCGGCCGCCCCGGCACCGGCCTCCACCCGCTGCGGGGGCAGAACAATGTCCAGGGGGCGAGCGACGCGGGGCTTATCCCGATGGTCTTCCCCGACTACCAGTCGGTCGCCGACGGGGCGATCCGGGCCCGCTTTGAGGAGGCCTGGGGCGTCTCGCTCGATCCGAAGCCGGGGCTGACGGTCGTCGAGATCATCGCCGCCGCGCTCACGTCGGAGATCCGCGGGATGTACATCATGGGGGAGAACCCCTTCATCTCCGACCCGAACTCGAACAAGGTCCGCAAGGGGCTGGCGGCGCTCGACTTCCTCGTGGTCCAGGACATCTTCCTGACCGAGACCGCCGAGTTCGCCGACGTGATCCTGCCGGCGTCGTCCTTCTTTGAGAAGCTCGGAACCTTCACCAACACCGATCGTCGGGTCCAGATCGGCCGGCCGGTGATGGCCCTCCCCGGCCAAGCACGACAGGACTGGGAGATCACCTGCGAGATCGCGAGGAGAATGGGCATACCTGGCTTTGAGTTCAGCTCGGTCGAGGCGGTCTTCGACGAGTTTTGCGGCCTGACCCGGAACTACAAGGGGCTGAGCTACGCGCACCTCGGCGCCGAGGGCAAGCTATGGCCCTGCCCCGACCCCGAGGGCAGCGACGGCACCGTCGTGCTCTTCAGCGAGACCTTCCCCAGCGGCCTGGGCAAGCTCGTAGGGGCTGAGTTTGCGCCGCCGGCGGAGCTCCCCGACGAGGAGTATCCGATCATCCTGACCACCGGGCGCCTGCTCGAACACTGGCACACGGGGACGATGACCCGGCGTTCGGCCGCGCTCGGGGCGATCGAGCCGGAGCCCTACGCGACGATGCACCCCGACACCCTCGCGGAGCTCAGGATCGGCGACGGCGAGTGGGTCGACGTCACCTCGCGGCGCGGGACGATCAGCCTGGAGGTGCGGTCGAGCCGAGCCCCGGGTGTGGGTTCGATATTTATCCCCTTTTGTTGGCGCGAGGCCGCGGTCAACACCCTGACCCACGACGCGCTCGATCCCGACGGCAAGATCCCCGAGTTCAAGTATTGCGCGGTCAAGGTAGAGCGCGCGGAGGGCCTGGGGGCGGGGGCGCCGGCCGCCGAGTGAGCAGCGATGGCGGTCGTTGAACTCGCGATGGTGCTCGCGGCCGTAGGCTACGGCGCCTACCGGCTGGTGCGCTCGCAGGCGTCGGCACGGCGCTATCTCGAGGACGGGGAGGAGCCGCCGCTGGAGCTCGACCACCTCTCGTCCTCGCTTCGTCGCCTGGCCCAAGAGACACGCACCTTGAGGATCTCGTTGGAGAGCCCTATCCGCTCGATCCGCGAGCTCCTCCACGCCGACATCACCCGGACCCACGAGGACATCGAGTCGATCGACCACGCGTTGATGGAGGCGAGCCGTCAGGTCAACGAGTGGCTGGCGATGGTCGATCGGCTGCCCGAGCGTGACCGCCAGCGCTTCGAGGAGGTCGGGGGGTCGGCGGACACCGTCCGAGCGGCGCTCAGCGCTGAGAATGGGGCCTTCGAGCGCTCTCGCTTTCATGTCGAGGGCAAGCCGACCCTGGATCTGCGGATGATGGCGCTCGGCCGGGAGCTCGTCCGGATCGAGGGGGCGCTCCAGGTTCGCTCGCGGATCTATCGCTAGGGGCCTGTGGTGTTCGGCGTGCTCTGACGCCGCGATCGTTGCTCCTCGTGGCCCCCTCGGGGGCGCCGCTTCACGGGGTCGTACCGCGCGTCTCGCCGCGGGAAATTGGGCCGACGAGGGCTGGTGAGTGGGCGCGACTCATGCCCGAGGACGCTCGGCTGCGCCTCCGAGGACGTGTGCGCGCTACGTCGCGGCCGCGTGTACTCTGTGGGCGCCAGGCCGAAGGGACGTCATGGACGACAAGAAGGACTATCTCGGGTTTCTCCTCAGCTTCGACGGTCTTTTCAACGACTACGAGGCGATCGATGAGGAGGCGCTCGACGTCGACGCGCTCCTCGGACGGCAGATCCCTGCGGGCCACTTTCGCGGGGTGGGCATGCACGGCTCTGGCTCGATGATCGCCCTCTGGCGTGTCGACAGGGCGACGCCGTGGGCCGCGGCGCCGGTGGTTTGGTTGGACTCGGAGGGCGAGCCGATGGCGCCGATCGCCAGCTCGCCGGCGGAGCTCCTCTCGCTCCTGACGATGTACACGGGCACCGTCTACGACGCCCTCATGGACGCGCTGAGGCCCCGGGCGAAGGGGCGGGGCTGGAACAAGCGGACCGCCGCCGGGATCGAGTCCGTCGCTGCGGAGTACGAGGACCACGCCCGCTACGTCGCAGGGATCCGCGAGCTCGGGGTCAAGCCGCTCTTCAACGCCTTCGATGTGGTCCGGGCGGCGGTCGTCGCCCATGGCACGGTCACGGCCTGGGCCCAGGATTTTCCGCCCGCGTGAGCCACGCGCGGGGCTGTCCCGGACGTCGTCTGGAGCCTCCTATAGGGGTTATAGGGCCTCTCTGCCAGGGTCCGTGGATCCGCGGTTCCAGGGGCGAGCCTTCCGTGCGAGAGTGGCCGGCGATGCGCGCGTCGGGGCTCCTCATCTCGCTTCTCTTCGCGATCTCCGGGTGCAAGGCCGGCGGTGCGACGGCTACGCCTGCGGCCGAGGAGGCCGCGACTGCGGTCGACGTCGAGGAGCACGCGTTCTACGACGGCGAAGGTCGAGGGGCGAGCCTGGCGGAGTTCGTCGCGAGCGTCGCCGATACCGATCTCGTCGGCTTTGGCGAGCTCCACCACCACCCTGTCGGGTCGCGGGTGGAGCTCGAGCTGCTCCAGGCGATGGCCGGGCAAGAGCGCCCTGTCGCGCTGGCGATGGAATTCTTCGAGGCCGACACCCAAGGGGCGCTCGACGACTATCTCGCGGGTCGGATCGACGAGGCTGAGTTTCGTCAGCGCAGCGGCCGAGATGAGAGCTACGACGCCTCGCATCGACCCTTGATCGAGCTGTGCAAGGAGGCAGGGATCCCCGTGATCGCGGCCAACGCCCCGCGCCCGCTGGTCACGGCCTATCGCAAGTCGAAGCTCGACTACCCCGGCTATCTCGCGACCCTCACAGAGGAGGAGCGGGCCCTGTTACCGCGCTCTTCGGTCCCGCCGGACGACGAGTTTAAGCGCCGCTTCATGGCCTTGATGGGGCCCAAGCGAGGGCCGAGCTTCTACCGGAGCATGGCCCTGTGGAACGACGCCATGGCCGAGTCGATCGCTGACTTCCGCGCCAGCCACAGCGACCATCGAGTCCTCCTGATCGTCGGCGAGTTTCACGTCGCCGCGCACCTCGGGACGATGAAAGAGTTCGTCGCCCGTCGCCCCGAGGACTCGACCAAGGTCCTGTCGATGAAGATGGTCGAGAGCTCGGCGATGGCCTTCGCCGAGGACTTTCACGGCGAAGGGGACCTGATCCTCGCGGTCCGTCCTCCGCCGGCGAAGTGACGTGCGTCGGCGTCGCCTTCGCGGGTCCGTCGGCGAAGGCGCGCTCTCGCGCTCTGGACTCTCCCTGCCGCTGCCCTGCGCTCGACCCAAGCGCCGAGCCGAGGGCGCCGCTATTCGGCGAAGAAGACGCCGCGCAGGTCCTCGGTCCGCGAGAGGCGAATCTCTGCGTCTTGCTTGCCCTGGACCGAAGTCGCGGAGAATTGGAACCACATGCCCGGGACCAGCTTGGGGCCGCCGTACTTGACCTCGACGGTCGTCGCATCGCCGACGCTGACGACGTTCTTCTTCTCCCAGACGAGCTCACCGCGCCCGTCGTAGAGGACGACGACGTAGCGATTTTCGTCAGCATCGCCGGCGAACTCGAAGGTTGGCTTGCCGCTCACGGCTTGGGGCGCGTCGCTGCCCGGGCTGATCACAGCGAGGGCGTTCGTCAGGGGGAGGCTGTCTGGGAGCGTCAAGGTTTCGCCGCTGGCGACGGTGATCTCTCGACGCTCCGCGCTGGCGGGGTCGCCGATGAGCGCATCGTTCTCGAGGGAGAGCGCGAGCCGATAGCGGCCGGCCGGGACCTCGGAGATCGTGAAGTCTCCGGCGGCGTCGGTCGCCACCCGGAGCCCGACGGGCACGGGCCCACGCCCCAGGCCCGGGTGAAAGACCGCGAAGGGGATCAGGACGGCGCCGACCTCTACGGTCCCCGCGGCGTCGTCGACGAGGCCCGCGGTGCCGCGGACGCTCGCCAGGGCGTCGCCGTGGGCCGTGACGCTGAGCTCTGCCTCGCGGGTGCTGCCGGCGGTGACGTCAACGGCGAGCGGTGAGAGCTCGATCCCTGCGCGGTATCCGGAGACTGTCACCGAGCCGGGGGAGACGTTGAAGATCGTGAACTCACCGGATCGGTCGGCGATGCCGTAGGGGGCGGGGATGTCCGCACCCTCGGCGACGACGAGGGTGCCCGCCACGACCAGCCCTTCGCTGAGGTCGCCGGTGTTGTCGGTGCGGGGGATGGTCCCGTGGATCGTCCCTCGCCTATCCTGGTCCTTGTCATCGAGGGGGAGCAGAGGGACCGTCGTCGTCTCCGTCTCGAGCACGAAGCGCTCCGAGCTGTCACCGCTGAGCCCCCCGCCGGGCGTGCTCTCGCGGACACGCTCGTCGGCGTTGATCGGCATCGCCGGCCGAACTCCGAAGGGGAAGGGGGCGTAGTCCTGGGCGAAGACCTGGAGCGTGTAGGCCGCATCGCCCGCGAGCTGACCGTCGTAGTCGCGGAGAGCCGCGAGCTCGAGCTCGTAGGAGCCACGGCTATCGCTCGTCGCGGTGTCGCTCACCGGGGCGCCGGTCCCGTCTAGGGCCATGACGAGGGCGCCGCGGACGGGCTCGCCGGTGAGGGCGTTGAGGACCTCTCCGCGGATGAGCAGGGGGAGAGCACAGACCTTCTCGCCCTCGCCACCTGCGACGGGCTCGCAGCGAAACCCGCGAGCACAGGTGCCGGATTCACCGCCGGATTCATCGCCGCAAACCTGTCCTTCCTCCGCGGCGACGCTCACCTCCCGCGTCCCACAGGAGAGGAGCAGGCCGATCCCGATCGTCACAGCGAGCGCAGGTAGCCGGTGGCGGTGCATGTCCCTCTCGGCTCTAATCTTCGCGAATAGCTGCGGCGAGGTGAGAACTTTTTGAGCCTCACGCGATGCGCGCGAAGACCTCGCCCTCGACCCGCAGCCGATGGGCTCGGTGAGGGTGCTCGTGGTGGTTCGACCGGGGGGGCCCGCTCGGGGGCTTGAGTGCCCTCGCGGCCGGAGCAGAGCGCGGCCGCGGTCGCTAGGAGAGCGGCGGAGGGCTCATCGGAGCTGGCCAGGTTCGCGCCTGTCGTGGGCCTGGCGTATTCACAGCGGGCTCGCGCAGGGGCGACGGCCGCGCGGTCGCCAGAAGAGCGGCGGAGGGCCCATCGGAGCTGGCCAGATCCGCGCCTGTCGTGAGCGAGCCTAGCGTGTTCACAGGCGGGCCCGCGCAGGGGCGATGCAGGGGCGACGGCTCCGATGACATCAACGCGGAGGCTACTGCGCGAAGAAGACGCCGCGCAGATCTTCGGTCCGCGAGATCCGGGTCTCTTCGCCCTGCTTGTCGCGGACAGAGGTCGCCCAGAACTGGTACCACATGCCTGAGATCAGCGCGGGGCCTTCGTAGGGGACCTCGACCGTCTCGCTGCCGCTGACGCCTGGGACGTCGGTCTTCTCCCAGACAAGATCGCCGAGGGCGTCGTAGACGACGACGATGTAGCGGTCTTCGCTCGAGTCGTCGGCGAACTCGAAGGTCGGGTCGCCGCTGATCCCCTCGGGCGCTTCGCTGCCAGGGCGGACGACGGCGAGGGCCTCGGTGACCTTGAAGTTCTCGGCGACGGTCGCCGCCTCGCCGCTGGCGACGGTGATCTCCTGGATCTGGGTGCCGGCGATCGTCGCGTCGGGATCACGGACGAGGTCGTCGTTCTCGAAGGCGGCCAGGACCTTGTACGTGCCGGCGGGGACCTGCGAGATCGTGAAGGTACCGCTGACGTTGACCTCGATCCCCGGGCCCGGAGCCCGCAGTCCGTAGGGGACGGGGCCTCGCTCGAGGGGCTCGTTGAACACCGCGCTGGGGACCAAGACGACGCTCGTGCTGCTGCCTCCCGGGGCGTTGACGATGTTCGCGGTGCCGCTGACGCTGGCGAGGGCGTCGCCGTGGGCGGCTACTGTGAGCTCGACCTCGTGGGTGGTCCCTGCCGCGACATCGACGCTGACCGGCGCGAGCTCGATCCCCGTGCGATACCCGGCGATGGAGACGGTGCCGGGGGGAACGTTGAAGATCGTGAACTCACCCGACCTGTCCGCGAGGCCGTAGGGGGCCGGGGCGCCGCCCCCCTCGGCGATGACGAGGGTGCCGGCGGGGAGCTGGCTCCCGTCAGCGTCGCTGATGCTGCCGTGGATCGTCCCTCCGCCAGCGTCGGCGTCGGAGAGCGGGATCAAGGCGACCTCGGTGGTCGGCGTCTCGATGACCAGGCGCTCTGTGTCGTCGGGTTGACCGTCGTCGTCGGCGTCCTCACCGGGCACGGTCTCGATGACCCCGTCGGCGGTGCTGACCGGCAGCGCTGGGCGGACGCCGAAGGGGAAGGGGGCGTAGTCGGCCGCGAAGGCCTGGAGGGTGTAGATGGCATCGTCGGCGATCTCTCCGTCGCTATCCCGGAGGGCGACGACCTCGAGCTCGTAGGCGCCGGTCGCATCGCTGACGGTGACGTCGCTCACAGGAGCGCTGGTTCGATCGAGCGCGGTGATGAGGGCGCCCCCGAGCGCGTCGCCGGAGAGGGCGTCGAAGACCTGCCCGCGGATGATCACAGGGACTGCACACACGTATTCGCCGGTGCCGCCCTGGACAGGCTCGCAGCTATGGCCGTTCGCGCATACGCGGGCGTCGCTGTCTGGCGTCGCTCCGTAGTCGCAGGCGCCTCCCTTCTCGACCTCGACGGCGACGCTCACCTCCCGTGGGGCGCAGGAGAGGGCGAAGCCGAGGCTTCCGGTGAGGGCGAGGGCGGCTCGTAGTCCGTGGCGCTGCATGTCTCCCCTTCGACCACAACCTCAGCGAGGATTCCAAAGAGCTTCGGATTTTGTGCGGAGATTCTTTTTTCGCCGGCCTGCCACGCGGTGTACGAGAGGCGCGAATGTTTCCATGGCCGAGAGCTGGCAACTCGGGGTGTAATCCGAGAATGCGCTTCATCTCGGCCCTTGTGTTGACCTCGTCACTCTTCGCTTGCAGCGGCTCGACCGGTGGGACCGGCACCGAGAGCGGTTCGAGCACGGGCACGACGGCGTCGACGACCGCCACCGCCACAAACTCGACGGCCACGACGACAGAGACGGCGTCGGCGACAGACACGGTGACGACGACCAGCTCGACGACGGCGACGACGACGACGACGGCGACGACGGCGACGACGACGACGACGACGACGACGACGACGACCGGGGTCGAGACGACGACGACCGGTGATGTCGGCGAGTGCGTGCCTGTCGAGTGTGACGGCAAGATCTATGAGTGCGGCGACTGCATCGACAACGACCGCGACGGCAAGATCGACAACGCGGACGTCGAGTGTCTCTCGCCCTGCGACGATGACGAGTCGATCTTCGCCAGCGGTCTGCCGGGCGACAACATGGACCCGTGCAACCAGGACTGCTACTTCGACGGCAATTCCGGCGCTGGCGACGACAAGTGCAACTGGAGCCTCAAGTGCGATCCCAACAGCCCCGGCGGGGACGATTGCCCCTACGATCCAGACTACAAGAATTGCCCGGACATGCAGGACGACCAGTGCAACTCGTTTTGCCCGGTCCCCAACGGCTGTGACTGCTTCGGCTGCTGCTCGATCACGGTCGGCGACAAGAGCTACGACATCTACCTCGGCGATGAGGACTGCTCGGTCGACAACATCGACAACTGTGCTCTCTGCACCAAGAATGAGGACTGCCTCAACAGTTGCGTCCCCGAGAACTGCGAGGTCTGCTTCGGCCAAGAGCTACCGCCCGGCTGTGAGGAGCCGACCTGCGACAAGGGCGAGGCCTGCAAGACCGACGAGATGGGGAACGACGACTGCGCCGCGGGGACCTTCTGCTCGACCGGCTGTTGCGTGCCGATCATCCCCGGCTGATCGGAGCGCGCTCGGGGGCTGACGTCAGCGGTGAGGGCTCGCGGCTAGCGGGGGCTCACGCCCGGGAGTCGCCGGGAGTCGCCGGGAGTCGCCGGGAGTCGCCGGGAGTCGCCGACGTCGCGGGACTCCTCGCATCGGCTTTGCGTCACGGTCGGGGCGAGCTCGGGCGCAGTTCTCGGAGCGGTGGGCGTTCCGCCCCAAAGGGGCGAGATTGCCCGGTCCAGCCGTGCCTAGAGCCTCTTCAGGTGCGACCTGTCCGGTCGGCTGACAGGGGCTGAGGGTGCTCCTGTCGACGCTCGTCGCCGCTTGCTGACGCCTCTTCGCGCATATCGACGCTTGTCGCCGCTTGTCGCCGGCTGCTAGGGATGATCCGGTGAGCGACGAGCGAGAGAGCAGCGGCGAGGGCGACGAGGGCCGCGAGCGGCGGACGCTCCTCGACACGATCATGCGACGCCAAGGTCGGGGCGGCTCGGCGGCCATGATCTTGATGATCGTCGGCCTCGGCGGTGTGCTCATCGGCGGCAGCGGTGTGCTCGGGCTCGCGGCTCAGCCCTGGGAGCTCGACGCGAGCTCGCCTGTGGCCGAGAGCGTCGACAGCGAGTGTGGACCCTTCTCGGGCGGTCGTTTTGTCATCGAGGTTGCGGACGAGGACCACCTCTGCGGCGGCTCCGACACTAAGTGTGGCCGTGAGGGGCCGGTCGCGGTCGCCTTCGATCCCGAGGACCCGTCGCGTTGCCGGGTCGCGGCGAACGTCGACGGTCTCAGCGTGTACGAGCTCCAGATCCTGCTCTTGTTCTGCGGCTTCCTCTCGATCGGGACGGCTGGCGCCGCGTACTACTTCAGCGAGCGTCTGCGCCTAGCCTCGCTCCTCGAAGGAGGCTCGACGCGCCAAGCTCTGCGCAGGCGCCTGCGCAGAATCTCCGGCTTCGCGCTGCTCCTCGCGATCTGCCTGTCCAACGGGGTCGCGCTCTTCTTCATCCTGAGGAGCGTCTAGCGAGAGAGCGGGCTGGTCGACGGAGAGCGGAGCGGCGGAGAGAAGAGACACCGCGGCTCTTCCGTCGCGCCTCGACGGCTCGGCTCTCGCGCGAGAGCCTGGACATGCGGCGGACCGAGGCTCGCTCGCTGCGTGGCGCGAGCTTGAGGAAGAGCGACCACCGCTCCGGCAGGGCGGGCTCTAGCGCGGGTGTAGGGGCGTCCTAGACGCCGACTTTCGCGCGCCAAGAATTTATCTTCGCGGGCCTGTCAGGAAGTGGGCGGCGCGGGGAAGAGGTGGGTAGAGGCCGAGCTGGCCGCGTTGTCGCGGTCGCTGCAGGGTCGTGCGTCGTCATCGTCTGACGCGCTCGGCCGCTGCTGCGCTCTGGTCGAGAGGAGGCACCGATGTTTGAGCACTACATGACCTACCAGGCCGTCGATCCGCGTTTTACCCGGATGATGGGCGTCTCGGCGATCCTCTCGGGGATGGTGACCCTCTCGATCGTCACCTTCGCTTGGGCCGCCAACAAGATGGACATCAGCCGGGTCGACGCGCCGACGAGCGACTATCTGATCGTTCAGCTCAACATCGATGATCCGCCGCCGCCACCGGCGGCCCCTGCAGCCGCGGCGGCGAAGGCCGACGAAGAGGACTCACAAGAGTCGGCGCGGCCGAGCGAGGTGCCCGACGAGGAGCCGCCCGCGGAAGAGTCCCTCGCGCCGCCGAGCGAAGCGCCAAAGCAGCCCCCGAAGCTCCGCGGAGGGGGCGGCGGCAGCAAGGTCCCGGGGATCCCCAGGGGCAGCTCGATCGGCATGCCGGGGTCGCCTATCGGCGTCTCGATCGGCGACCCGTCGAGCCTGCTCAAGCCGCGCGAAAAGGAGGCCGCGCCGCCGCCCAAGCCGATCCAGGCGGTGATGGCCCAGGGCGTGTTCACCCCCGATCCCGACCAAAAGCGGCTCGCGGCGAGCAAGGCCGGGATGTTCGACAAGCGACCCTGCACCAACAGGACCTCCTTCTGCGTCGACGCGAGCGGGAAGGTGGTCGACGTCCGGACGAAGTCCAAGTGCTACGATCCGCAGGTGGACGCGATCTGTCGCGACGCGGTGAAGCGTTGGCGCTTCAAGCCCTTCATCGTCGCTGGCGCGGCGAAGAAGACCTGCAGCACCGTCCACTTTGACCTCGAGTTCAAGGAATAGGGCGAGTGCGACGGCGGCGAGAGGCGGAGGTGAGGGCGGGGCGCGGGCTGTGGGGGCTCGTCGCGTCTTCAGTCGTCTCCGTCTCGGTCGTGGTCACGTGCTCGGCGTCTAGCCCCCAAGAGGGCGAGCATCCTGCGGGCTCGGTAGGCGCAGACGAGGGGGACGGTCGCGGCGAGGTCGAGCGGCTGAGCGTCGTGCCGAGCCTGCCCGAGCAGGCGGGCGCTCCGGAGACGAAGGGCTCAAAGAGCTCGGAGGGCGAGAAGGAGTCGAAGGAGCCCAAGAAGACCGGTGGGGCGCTGCGCCTGGCGCTCGGGGTCCATCACAGCTGCGCTCTCGAGCGGGGGGAGTTGCGCTGTTGGGGGATCAACCGCTTCGGGATCCTCGGCGTCGGTGAGCCAGAGGTCGACAAGCTCCTCGCTCCTCAGCGGGTCCCGGGTCTGCCGCCGGTGCTCGAGGTCGTCGCCGACTACGACTTCACCTGCGCCCTCGTCGAAGGGGGCGCGGTCTACTGTTGGGGGGACAACGACTCCGGTCAGCTCGGCGACGGGACGACCGACCGGCGGAGCGAGCCTACGCGGGTCGACGTCCCGGTCGCGGATGGGATCGTCGCCGGGTTCCGACGGGGCTGCGCGGCTACAGGCGGCGGCTTTGAGTGTTGGGGGACGGGTACGCTCGGCGATGGGAGCGAGCACTACAGGGAGGCGCCGCTGCCGATAGCAGAGCTCCGCGGCGTCGACAGGCTCGCGCTCTCCGACGGTCACGCCTGTACGCTCCGCGGGGCGGAGGTCCGCTGCTGGGGCGACAACTCCCGCGGTCAGCTCGGCAACGGTGAGGGGGGCTGCCGCAACCTCCGCGAGGCCTGTCCCGGGAGCCGCTGCCTCCCGCCCAAGGAGTGCAAGCGGGGGCCGACGCCGGTCCGCCCGCGGGGCCTGCCGCCGGTCGTCAGCGTCGCGGTCGGAGGCTCCCGCAGCTACGCCCTCGACGAGACAGGGACTGTCTGGTCGTGGGGACAGGAGGGGACGTCGCTGGACTTCGGCGAGGACAACCCGCGCTACCGGCCGCAGGTGCTCGCCGGCGTTGCGACGATGGTCGAGGTCGACGCCAACGGCGGTCATGCCTGCGGGCGGACGGGCGCCGGGAAGCTCTGGTGCTGGGGGGAGAACGCCTACGGCGAGCTCGGACACCCGCCTGGGCCCCGCGGCGGGATCGAGGAGCCGTCACTGGTCGAGGGGTTGCCGCCGGTGCGGGCGTTCGCCCTCGGCTTTCACCACACCTGTGCGATCACCGGCGCCGAGGGCTCCGAGGCGGTCTGGTGCTGGGGTGACAACAGCTACGGTCAGCTCGGCGATGGGACCACGGAGCGCCGCCATCGACCGGTCGAGGTCCGCCTATGAGCGAGGCCGCGGGCAGCTACGCAGCGGCCGGCTACCCGCGGGCCTCGCGGCTTCCCTTGGCCTCGAGTCCGCCGCAGCGATCCGATACGCTGCTCTCGCCGATGTCCGCGCCTTGGAGCCCAGCGAGGTTGAGGCGCGTCCTCGACGGGCGTGATCGGGGGGAGCTCAACGAGCTCGCTCGATATCTGATCCCGGCGGCGATCACCGGCCGGACGATCCTCCTGGCGCGGCGCCCCTACCTTCAGCGGCGGGGCGCGAACAAGGAGGACGACGTCCAGGAGGTCCTGGTGGCCCTCTTCCGCGATGACGGACGGATCCTCCGGAAGTTCGACCCTCAGCGGCAGCGGGCGGACGGCGACGACGAGCGCGGCCTCCGTCGCTTTGTGATAGGTGTGGCCCTCAACGTACTCCTGCGCTCCTACGAGCGGCGGCGCGTCCGCTGGGAGGAGCTCAAGGAAGACATGGCGAGGATCGACGGCGATGCGACGGCTCCGGGCGAGTGGCTCCTGCTCACCCGAATCATCGACCTCGAGCGCGCCGTCGAGTCCCTCTCCGAGAGCGACCGCTCGCTCTTCTCGATGATCTACGTCGAGCAGGAGGAGCAGGCGGCATGCTGCGCTCGCCTGGGCATCGCCGAGAACGCCTTCCAGGCCCGGAAGTCGCGCCTGGTCAAGCGTCTGCGTCGCCTCCAGAGCGAGGACGACGCGGGGGGACGGAGGGCCCATGGATAGACGACCCGAGGAGCGGCCGCCTGAGCTTGAGGGGCTCAGCGATGATGCGCTCAACCAGCTCGCGGACGGGATCCCGACAGCGTGGCTCGACGTCGCCGCCGACGGAGGGGGGCTGGACGCGCTCGCGCAGGCCGAGGAGGGCGCCCAGCTCGACCCTGAGAAGCTTCACGAGCTCCTGGCCGGGCTCGACTCGGAGGCCGAGGAGAGGGTCGCGGCGCGGGTCGTCGACGGCTTCCTCGGCGGACCTGCCCGGGCCAGAGAGGTTCTCAGCGGGGGGATGACCGCGGATGGCCCCGGCTTTGTCGACGATGAACCTCGGCCGGCTGACGTGATCCCGCTCCAGAGCGAGGTCCGGTCGGGGACGCAGACTCGCTCCGTCGAGCGGCCCTGGTGGAGCGTCGCGCTGCCGCTGGCGGCCGCGGCGATCGTCCTCATCGTCCTCATCGACGGGCCGGGGCTCGGCGCCGTCTTTGACGACGAGGGCCGCGTCCGCCCGGCGGAGTTCTCTCCGAACGCGACAGCCTCGGCGGAGCGCGGGGCCAGTCGTGCGAAGTGGTCGCTCGCCGAGGTGCCTGTCCCCGGCAGCGTGCCTGGAGGTGCGTCGGGGGATATTCCCGAGGAGGAGGCGACGATCTCGGTCCCAGGGGGCATCTCTGGCGGGAAGGGCGGAGCGGTCGGCGGAGCGGTCGGCGGAGCCCCCGGAGCTGTGGCGGGCGGCCAGAACGGCGACCCTGCGGGCGGCGTGGTTGGGGGCGGCGTGGTTGGGGGCGTGGTCGGCTCGGCGGAGCCCCCGACCTCGACAAAGCAGGGCGACGCGGCGCCGCGTCGGACGAAGGTGATGCCGATCAACGCGGTGATGGCCCACAGCCTCTACGCCCCCGATCCGGACCCCAAGGCCCTCGCGAGCACCAAGGCGGGGATGTTTGATCGGCGCCCCTGCGCCAGCCGGATCCGCTTCTGCGTCGATCCGCGCGGTCGCAGCGTCGATGTCCGCAGCCTCGGCACCTGCTACGATCCGAAGGTCAACCTGATCTGCCGCGAGGCCGTGAAAAAATGGCGCTTCAAGCCCTTTGTCGTCGCTGGTGAGGCGAGCTCGGTCTGCACCGAGGTCAGCTTTGATCTGCGCTTTGACCAGCGGCGCTAGGGAGCGCTGGCAGGAGTCCCGCGTGCTCGATCGGCCCTCGTCGACGGCCGCGACCGCTGGCGACGTGGGGCGTGCCTATCGCGACCACCCAGCCGTCGGGCATGATCGCGACGCCTGTCGTCGTCGACACGGGGGAGGCCGGCGACGTGTTGAGCGCGGGCTTACCGACCGCGCTGTAGCGTCCGATGAGCGCCGCGTTGTCCGTGTCGAGCCCTGCGACGATGCCCAGCTCCCCTTTCAGGAGTCCAGCGTCGACCGCACGTCCCTGTGCCACGGAGCCGATCTCGATCGTCTCCTCTCACAGCGTGGTGCCTGGGCTCGGGGGCTGGAGCGCGACCTTCACGACCTCGCTGACACCATGTTGCCGTGCTCGTCGTAAGGCGCGTCGTAAGGCGCGTCGCTCGGGTGTGTCGCTCGGGTGTGTCGTTTGGGTGTCGCTTGGGTCAGTCGGTCGCGGGGCCCTTGGGGTAGGCTGAGTCGCGTGAGGACCTTGTTTTCCCGCCGAAGTTTGCCGCTCGCGCTGGTCGCCTGCGTCGCCGCCTGCGTCGCCGAGGACGAGGACCCCCTCTCGCTGGAGTCTCTTCAGCGGGTGGCCCGGGCCCAAGGAGACGCTGAGGGGCAGGATCTTGCGGGGAGCTACGCGGTGAGCGGCGAGGCGCTGGGCTGTGATTGTCCTGAGCTCGAGGGGTTGGATCTCTGCGGGCTCCTCTCGATCGACGCGCCGGTCCTCCCCGCCGCGGTCAGCCACTTCGACGGGCTCGTGGTCATCGACATCAGCGGGACCATCTCGCTGATCGGCGGGGTGTGGAGCGATGGTCGCTTCGCCGCGGCGTCGATCCTCGACGCTGGGATCATCGGCACCGGTGGAGAGGTCCTCAGCCTTGTCGAGGGCAGCTTCGACGGGGAGGGCTTCGCCGGAGAGATGGTCAATCGCTTCTCCGGCGCCTACCTCGGCGAAGAGATCGACTGTCGTGGGGCCTCCGAGCTGACCGGGCTACGAATCCCCCCCTAGGAGGCTGTTGAGAAGGTCCCGTGGGCTCCCGCGCAGCGAGCGTGGAGCGGCGGAGCTGCGGGCCGACGAGGGCAAGAGAGCGCGCGGCTTTTTCCTGCCCGAGAGCGGCGAGCGTCCGGGGGTCCTCGGACGGGATCCTCGGACGGGATCACCGGCCCGATCGGCGGTGATAGGGGCGGTACACTCTGCCTTGAGGGGAGAATGCATGAAGTACCGACATCTTGGAAGTAGCGGCGTGCGTGTCAGCGAGATCTGCCTCGGGACGATGTCCTTCGGCGATCAGTGGGGCTTCGGCTCGGATCTCGAGACCAGCCACACGGTCCTCAACACCTTCGCCGAGGCCGGTGGCAACTTTCTCGACACCGCCAACAAGTATCACGGCGGCCAGACCGAGGAGATCGTCGGCGAGTTCATCGCCCGTGATCGCGACTACTGGGTGCTCGCGACCAAGTACACCCTGAGCATGCGCAGCGAGGATCCGAACGCCTCCGGCAACAGCCGCAAGAACATGATGCGGTCGGTCGAGAGCAGCCTGCGGCGGCTGAAGACCGACTACATCGACCTCCTCTGGGTCCACGCGTGGGACTTCTGCAGCGGTGTCGACGAGGTCATGCGCGGGCTCGATGATCTCGTCCGCCAGGGCAAGGTCGGCTACGTCGGGATCAGCGATGCGCCCGCCTGGGTGGTCGCCCACGCCAACACCGTCGCCGATCTTCGCGGCTGGAGCCGCTTTGTCGGGCTCCAGGTCCAGTGGAGCCTCTGCGAGCGGACGGTCGAGCGCGAGCTGGTGCCGATGGCCCGAGCGTTCGACATCGGCATCACCCCCTGGGGTCCGCTGCACGCTGGCGTGTTGACCGGAAAATACACCCGCGGCGAGGGCCCCGGCGACAGCAAGCGCGCTGTCTTCAACAAGGGGCGGCTGACCGAGCGCAACCTCGAGATCGCCCGGGCCGTCGACGCGATCGCCGACGAGCTCGGGGTGAGCTCCGCTCAGGTCGCGATCGCCTGGCTTCGGGGACAGGGCGCGGACGTCTTCCCGATCACCGGCGCGCGCAAGCCGGAGCAGATCAAGGACGTCCTCGGGGCCACCGAGGTCACCCTCTCCGAGGAGCAGATGACCCGCCTCCACGAGGTCAGCAAGATCGAGCTCGGCTTCCCCCACGACTTCATCAGCTCTGGCGCGCGAGAGATCGTGTACGGCACGGTCGGCGCGCGGATCGATCTGCCGAAGCCCCGCGGCTAGCGGGCTGCGAAATGCGCCCGGCAGGGGGCCGACGCTGCAAGGGTCGGCGAGGGGTCGGCGAGGGGTCGGCGAGAGGCGAAGAGGCGAAGGGGCGACACGTTCGCCCTGATCTGCGAGGAGCTCGTTGAGCGCCTACTTCTGCAGCGGCGGCGGCTCTGCGAAGCCCTGGATGATGTAGATCCGATCCTTCTCGGTCTCGATGGTGCTCAGCAGGAGGTCGCCGGTCACCCGATCGAAGTAGACGTTGCTCGCCTGGGCGAGGTCACCGAGGAGCACCTTGCGGGTCGCCACGAGCGGGTCGCCCTGAGCGTCGACCTCGTAGACGACGACGTGCTCGTCGGGCTGCTCCGGCCGCGTGATGACGACGTGGGGCTCCGAGAAGCCCGGCGACCCCGCCGGGACGTAGGCGACCCCGCCGGACCTGTTCGGCAGCGAGAGGATGTACGTGGGGGCGCTGAGCTCAAAGCTCGCGTCCTTGCTCTCACGGACGAGGTGATACCAATCGCCGGTGTCCCACGAGAGCACCCGCAGCTCGCCTGCGGCCGCGAGCCCCGGCGGGACCAAGCCGAAGCCGGCGACGCTCTTCGTGACCGGCGGCGCCAGCTTGCCGAGGTTGGTACGGATCGGCATGTCTAGGCCCTCGACACGCTGCGTCAGGTGGTTGCTGTCCCACTCGCTGTAGACGATGGGGCCGTCGCTCAGGACGAGAATATCGCTGATGTTCGCGGCCTTGGCGACGAGGGTCGCCTCTCCGTCGTAGGCGATGATGTGGCCGCACTCACCGCGGATGATGCCGATCTTGTAGAGCCCCCCCTCGGGGGTCTCCGCGTAGCCGGCGACCAGGAGCGTCCCCGCATCGTCCTCGGCGATCGCCATCCCGCCGAGGTCCGTGTCGGGCGGGAGCCCGGGGACCTCGCCGAGGACATAGCCGGCGTACTCGTCGCTGAACTCAGCGGCGATCACCAGCTCTGGTCCGGCCCCTTGGGGGGCGCTGGGCCTGCAGAGGTCTCCGGTCGTCGTCGAGCCGGCGGTCGTCGAGCCGCCGGAGGTCGTCATGCCGGCGGAGGTCGTCGAGCCGGCGGAGGTCGTCGTCGTATCGGTTCCGAGGGTCGTCGTACTGTCGGTCGTCGTCGTCCCGTCGTCGGTTGAGACGGTCGAGACGGTCTCTCCGGTCATGTCGATCGTCGACGGTGCTGCCTCGCCCGTCGCCGTCGTCGAGAGCTGCGCGTCGGTCAAAGATCCGGTCGCCGAGGCGTCGAAGTCGGGGTTCGCGAGGACACACGCGCTTAGCAGCGGAGCTAGGGCACCAGCGAGGGCTCGCATGGTCAAGAGTGTACGAGAGCCGGCCAAGCCCCAGGGGGCCGACCCCGCGGCCGATCGTGGCATGTCACGAAGAGGTCTGGATCTCCGCGGGCTTGGCGGGGTGGCGTGGCTGCGTGGCCGGAGCGGTGTCATGAAAGCGCGCTCCTACGCGGCGCCGGAGTGGGCGCGTAGGTAGGCATCGATCGCGCTGCGGTGGGCGTCGTCGATGATCCGCTGGCCGTCGACCTCGCGGTCGTCGAGGTAGTCGACGACCTCCCGGATCGTGACGATCGGCAGGACTGGGAGGTCGAGCTCCTCTGCCAGCTCGGCGACCGTGGTCTTGCTCCCGCGACCGCGCTCCTGGCGGTCGACCGCGACGATGACCCCGCTGACCGTCACCTCGGCGGTCTTGCGGAGGAGGGCGACGGCTTCGCGGATCGACATGCCCGAGGTCACCACATCATCGACGAGGACGACGCGCATGCCCGCCTGAGGCGGCTGACCGACGAAGATCCCACCCTCGCCGTGATCCTTCGCCTCTTTGCGATCAAAGGTGAAGGCGACGTCGTGGCCCTGGCCCGCGAGGGCAGTGGCGGTGGCGACCGCCAGCGGGACCCCCTTATAGGAGGGTCCAAAGATAAGGTCGCAGGGGAGCTGGTGGCGGAGGATAGCCGCTGCGTAGGCCTCGCCGAGGCCGCCGATCGCTGCGCCGGTGCGGAGCTGGCCGGCGTTGACGAAGTAGGGGGAGCGCCGTCCGGACTTGAGGGTGAAGTCGCCGAAGCGGAGCACCTGATGACGGACGAGGAGGTCGACGAAGGCCGCTTGGTAGGCTTCCATGGCCGCAGAGAGTAGATCGAAATGCCGTCTCGGGGGACGCCCTGGGCCCTTGCCTGGGCGCCCTGTCCGTCCGTGGTTCAGGCGGACGCGGCCGGCTTCTCGGAGGTCGTGGAGGCTCGTTCCGCCGGGCCCTCGGCTGGCAGGGCGGCCGGCAGGGTGATGACAAAGCGGGCCCCGCGGGCTCCATCGGGCCGGTCCTCCGTGATGATCGTCCCGCCGTGGGCGCGGGCGATCTGTCGGCAGAGGTAGAGCCCGAGGCCGACCCCGCCCCGGTCCCGGTCCCGGGCGCCGTCGAGGCGTGAGAATGGCTCAAAGATCGCCTCGCGGTCGGCGACCGGGATCCCCGGTCCCTCGTCCTCGACGGTGAAGACGACCCCTCCGTCGGCCTTGGCCGCGGCTCGGAGGGTGATCTCCCCGTCGGGGCAGGCGCGCCTGGCGTTGGAGAGGAGGTTGGAGAGGAGGCGCTCCAGGAGCATCGGGTCGCCCTGGAGAATGAGCTCGGGCGGCTCGGCAGAGCCTGTGGCGGAGAAGCGATCGGCGAGGCGCTCGGTCAGCTCTGCGGCGACCAGGGGCGCTCGCTCGACGCCGCCGTCCGCCGCCAGCTCGAGCTTGCCGCTGGTCAGGAGGTCACCGATCAGCGCCTGGATCTCCTGGAGATCCTCGGTGAGCTCGCCGAGGCCCCGACTGAGCCGACCGACGATCGGAGCCTCCTTGTCGCCTGTGCGCTGGCCGAGGAGCTCGACGCGCTCCTCTAGGATCTCGACCAAGACCCGCATCCGCGCGACCGGGGTCCGCAGCTCGTGGGAGACGTTGGCGAGGAGGATCTGCTGGCCGGAGACCAGCCGTTCCAGACGCTCGGCCATCCGATTGAACGTGGCGGCCAGGCCGTCGACCTCGTCGCGAGGGCCGCCCGGGGGCAAGGGCAGGCGGTGGCTCAGGGCGCCGTCGGCGATCTGTTCCGCGCCGTCCTCGACCGCGGCGAGGCGGCCGACGAGGGAGCGCGCGAGGGGCAGGGCGCCGAGGCCGAGCATGACCAGGAGGCCGAGCACGGTGCCGCCGACGACCCAGCGAAAACGTCCGGGTGCGCCTGCGTCAGCGGTGAGCACCGCGACCAGCCGGCCCTGGTCTGTGTGGCGCCCCGGCTCTGAGCTGCGGATCCCCCAGTGGAGGACTGGCGGGGCGAAACGCGGGCCCCGCATGATCACCGGCTTGCCGTTGTTGAGGTGGTTGAGCCGGCGGCGGCGCGGTGGCGGCGGGAGATCTCGGGCCCCCGCGAGGAAGGTGCCCTTCGGCGAGCGCAGCCCCAGGCGAAGATCGTAGCGCTGGGCCATCCGTTGGAGGTCGCGGTCGAGCGCGTCTGGGTCGCCCAGGTGGGCGATGAGGTCGGCCTCGATCGCCTCGAACCCCTCGTCGACGTCGGCGACCCAGGCGTCGTCGAAGCGGGAGCTGGCGACCAGCACCAGCAGGGCGTTGAGCGCGGCGAAGACGATCACCGTGCCGACGAAGGTCAGGTAGATCCGACGAAAGAGGCCCGACGCAGGCGGCCGCTTCGAAGCGCTCATGGGGTCGCGGAGAGGACGTAGCCGACGCCGCGGATCGTCCGGATCAGGCCGTCACCGTTCGCGTTGGCGGTCGTCAGCGCCTGACGGATCTTCGACAGGTGGACGTCGATCGAGCGGTCGACGGTCGGATCGAAGTCCGTCGGCGTCTCGCCGCGGAGGCTGCGGACGCCGTTGTAGAGCTGCTCGCGGGAGAGAACCATCTCCTTGGCCTCGGCGAGCACCCAGAGCAGATCAAACTGGTAGGGGGTCAGCTCGCAGGCGACGCCGTCGATCTCTGCCCGTCGGCGGTCGCGATCGATCACGAGCGGTCCGACCGTCGCCGTGTGCTCAGCCTTGACCGGCGCCTGGGCCCGGCGGAGGACCGCGCGGATCCGGGCGACGAGCTCGCGCGGAGAGAAGGGTTTAGGGACGTAGTCATCCGCGCCGACCTCGAGCCCGAGCACCCTGTCGGCCTCCTCTCCCCGGGCGGTCAGCATGATCACCGGGACCGAGCTGCGCTGGCGGAGCTGGCGGAGGACTTCGAGACCGCCCAAGCGAGGCAGCATGAGATCCAGGAGAACCAGGTCGAAACCGCCGCGGAGCGCCTGAGCGAGCCCGAGCTCGCCGTCGCCGGCGATCACAACCTCGATCTCGTGGTCGCGCAAATACTCCGCAGTGCGCTCGGCCAAGCGGTTGTCGTCTTCGACGAGGAGCACACGCACGGCGTGAGACTGCCATATTCGGGACGGGCTGGGAATCACCCCCGAGCTAGCGGCCCTGGGGATGGAGGTCCGGTCGGTGTTGACAGCAGCTGGGGCCCGTCGTACGCCAATCCCATGGAGTACCGTTGCGCTCGGTGCCACACCGCAATCTCGGTCGCCGACGGCGATTCTCCCCACGCGTGCCCGAGCTGCAAAGCGGAGGCGGGTCTCGAGCCTCACAAGAAGATCCCGACAGCGATGGCCCTCTTCGGCCTCGTGATCGGCTGCGCTCTCGTGGTCACCGTCGTAGGCGGCGTCTTGTCGGTCCAGGGCGGCTAGTTGCGCCCCCGCCTCGAGAGAAGTCGTGTCGGTGTCTTCGACCGTAGGTCGTCCCCGAGCGTTTGTGCTACGTTGCCCCCTCCCAAGAGCCAGCCGTGATCGTCCGCTGCTCCAAATGTAGTACTGAATTTGATCTCAACCCCCAACAGGTCGGTCCTGAGGGGGTCACCCTGCGGTGCTCGGTCTGCGAGCATATGTTCCACGCGGAGCCCAACCCCGACGCGGGTGTGCACCAGCCGTGGCAGCTCTGCAACTCTGAGAATCACCTTTTCACCCTCCCAGACCTCGCGACGGTCATCCAATGGATCGAGGACGGCCAGCTCCGCCCCGACGATCAGATCTCGCGAACCGGCAGCCACTGGCTCCGCCTCGGCGAGTTCCCCGAGCTGTCGGCCGTGTTCGTCGGCTTCGACGGGCTGCCGCGGGTCTTCCGCGCCCTGGACGACCCGCCGGCGGTGCCGGCCAGCGGGGACCTGGGCCCGCCTCCGTCGTTCGGCGAGGGCCTCGGCGACATCCCGGCCTTCGGCGTCGGTAACTCGCCCGCGGACTCGCAGAGCATGCCTGCGTCGATGCTCGACGCGGTGACCAAGGCTGTCAGCGCTCCGCCAGCACCGCCAGAGAAGGCCGGCGATGGCGTCGTCCAGCGGCGCCAAGCGGCCCGTTCTCAGCCGATCCTCGTCGCTGATCTCGCCGCCAAAGACTCCGTCGTCGACGGTCAGGTCGAGCCCTCCGCCGAGACCAGCGTCTCGGAGCCGTCGGCGCCTCGCGAGTCCTCCGCGCCGAGCAGCTCAAAGGTCGCTGCAGTCCCCGAGGGGACCCCTTCATCGGGCACCGCGGTGGTCGCAGGGGTTGGTTCAGGGGTTGGTTCAGTTGGGTCAGTTGGTTCAGGGGCAGGCGGCGAGTCCTCGTCGAGCGCCGAAGCCTCGGCCCTGACCAGCACGCCGGCTGCGGCTGCGGCTGCGACCGAGGCTCGGCTCGGCGAGCGTCCCGAGCCGGCCGCCGAGGACAAGGGCGGCGGTCTCGGCTGGCTCGCGCTCCTCGGGGTCGCGGCTGGTCTCGCCGTCATGTTCGGGGTCCCGGAGATCCGGGCCAAGATCTTCGGTGGCGGCGATTCGGTCGCCCAGCAGCCCGCGCAGGTGACGGCCGGCGAGTCTCCTGTCGAGCAGGCGCCGGCCGATCTCAGCGTCGCCGACAGAGCGATCCACAGCCTCGGGCTCGACGAGACCACCCGCGCGCACGGGACCCTTCAAAAGATGATCGACGCTCGCGAGTCTCGCGAGGAGTCGGTGGACGACATCAAGCTCGCCCAGGTCGAGCTGCTCCTGACCCGGGCGGTCGCCTTGAGGGCGGCTGTGAGCCTCGACCCGACCGCCGTCAACGGTACGGCCCGTTCGCGCGCCGACGAGGACGCGCGCTGGGCCGCCGATCTGCTGGCGACGATCGACGCCGAGAAGGTCACCGACAAGGAGCGCTGGGGCCGGACGGAGGGCCTCCACGCCCTCGTTGAGGGGCGCCTGGGCGAGGCCGCGACCTTGGTCCCGCCGACCGCGACGGAGCTCGCCCAGGTCGTCAAGGCTGCGCCGCTGTGGCAGATCGCCGACGGTCCGGTGCCCTCTGGGCTGATCGGCGGGCTCCAGGGGCTCAAGGACCCCTCGACCCTGAGCCGCTCCCTGTACGCGCTGGCGCTGTGGCGCTCGGGCGATGAGGAGGGGGCGCAGAAGATCGTCATCGGCATCAATCAGACGGTCCCCGACCAGCCCCTAGCGATCACGCTCGATCGAGCCCTCGCCGCGGCGATCGCCGCCGAGGGCACCGAAGAGGCGCCGGTTGAGGTCGTCGCTCCGAAGGCGGGCACCCCCAAGGTTCGCCGCCCGCGGACGCCCTCGGGCGGCGATGACCCGACGTCGGGCGATCCTGCGAGCCTCACCCCGCGCGGTTGTGAGAAGGTGCGCGGCGGTGACCCGACCGCGGGGGTGAAGCTCCTCCTCGCGGCGATCGACGCCAACGCGATGAACCTCGAGACCTACCTGTGCCTCGGCGAGGGCTACATGAAGATGGGCAATACCGGCTCATCGTTGTCGTTCTACAGCCGTGCCGTGAAGATCGCCCCGAAGAACAAGGCGGCGCTGACAGGCGCCGCAGGGGCGGCCGCAAAGCTCAAGCGCGACGCCCAGGCGCTCGACTTCTACAAGCGACTGCTGGCGGTCGACCCCAGCAACGAGGCGGCCAAGAGCTACCTCGCGTCGAAGGGCCTGAAGGCCGGTGACTCGGGGGCCAAGGAGCCGGACGCGGGGGCTGGCTCCGGCGGAGGTTCTGGCGGCGTGGACTCTGCGGGAGCGGGAGCGGGAGCGGGAGCGGGAGCGGACTCTGCGGGAGCCGGCTCCGGCTCTGGTGCGGGTTTAGGGGACGCAAAGGCGAGCGCCGGGGACGAGCCCGATGGGGACTCCGCGGGCGACTCCGGCGGATCTCCCTTCCTCCCGCTTGGCGGAGGGGGCTAGACTCCCGGTACGAGCGGGCCGAAGGGCAAGGTGGTGGGCGATGAGCAGCAAGCAACCCGGTGAGAGCGACGCTGAGCGGGATACCGCAGAGCTCCAGGAGATCTCGCGGCGTCGTGACGACGCCCGGAGGCGCAACTCAGCGCTCAGCGAGGGCGAGCGCAAGGAGCTCAAGGAGCTCCATTGGATGTGCTGTCCCAAGTGCGGCACAAACCTCTCCGAGGTCCAGTTTCGCCAGGTCAAGGTCGACAAGTGTTTCTCCTGCGGCGGAGTCTTCCTCGACGACGGTGAACTCGAACAGCTGACCGGAAAGCCAGGTTGGTTTGAGAGCATGCTCCGCTTCTTCCGCGGCGTTTGAGCGTTCGCGAGGAGCAGAGCGCGGCGCGTGCGGGGGGTCGCGCGGTATCTCGCGGCAATGCTGTCGATGCGCTCCGGCAGGCTCGAGGCTCTTCCGAGATAGGGCGACCAGCCCGACATCGATCAGCCGCTTTGGGCGGCTGCTCGCCGCGAGTCCGCCCGAGCCAGGGCGACCAGCCCCTGGACCGCAGCCTCGGCCTTCGAGGCGATCGCCTGAGCCTTGCCCTCGGGGATGATCGGCGCGCCGAGGGCGACGTGGACGTCGATACGGGTATGGCTACAGACGTTGCGGATATGCTCGGCGAAGGAGTCCTCGGTGTAGGCGGTCCCAGGGGGATAGACGATGCCTACGGGGATGATCTCGACGTCGAGCTTGCGGGTCGACGCAAACGCGCCGGCGGAGAAGGGGAGGAGCTCATCGCCAGCGCTCGTCGTCCCCTCGGGGAAGACGCAGACTGTCCGGCCACGTTGGAGCTGCTCGCGGATCGCTCGCAGGGCCAGGATCCCGCTCTTGCGAGAGTCGCGGTCGACGAAGATCGTTTGGGCACGGCGCGCGCAATAGCCGAGGAGCGGCCAGTCGGAGACGTCGCCGCGGCTGAGCACGGAGCCGCCGAAGAGGGAGAGGATGATCGGGATGTCGACCGCGGTCGAGTGGTTGGCGACGACCAGGCGCGCACCCCTGGTCGGGGGGATGAAGCCCGAGACGTGGAGGCGGATCCCCGTGACCCGGAGCAGGCCGCGACACCAGCGGCGCATCTCGACGTCGAAGACCGCCTCCTGTTCGGCGGTCTCCCGCATGCGCATCCGGGCCTCGACGACGGCGAGCTCGGTGACCGTCCAGGCGATCGCTGCGCCGGCGCGGAGCACCGGCAGGGCTGGGGTGAGCCGCTCCTGCAGCCTTGCGAGCCTGCTCATCGGCTGTTCTCCCGGTCAACCTGGGTCGGGGCCATCGGCTCGATCTCTTACTGTATTTTGCAGGGGAGGCGAAGGGGTCTGGAGCGTCGCGGCGGGCGCGACGCTCGGTGTCGCGCTATCGTCCGCGGCGGTCGATCCCTCGGCCTCGGGGTCCGCAGGTTCATCGGACCAGCGCGCCCGCAGGGCCTCCAGGCGATCGCCGCGGGAGCGTTGCCCGGGGTTCAGGCCGACCGCGCAGGCGGCGAGCTCGAGCTGACGAAGCACGATCTCCGGGGCGACGCCGGTGACGGTGACGGCGAGGGCCGTGAGCATGGCGACCGCGGTCGGAGCGCGGTTTCCTCGCCCATCGGCGCTCGGCTCCGCGATCGTCGGCGGTGCGGTGAAGAGCTCGACGAGGAAGCGGAGCGCCCCGGCCGCGACGGCGAGCGCGGCGACGAGCGCGAGGACGATGAGGAGTCGGACCGGCAGGTTGCTGTCGCCAGCGACCGCAGCGAGGAGCTCAAAGCGGGCGATAAAGAGCGCTGTCGGCGGTGAACCGGCGAGGGCGAGGAGGAGGAGCGTCGCGGCGGCGGCGAGGAGCGGCCGGCGTGTGGCCAAGCCGCGGAGGAGCAGCGGACCGCGAGCGCGGGGATCCGCGACTGCGGACATGACCGCCAGGAGGCCGGCGCAAGCCACTGTCTGCGCGAGCGCGAGGCCGAGCAGGGCCGCGATCGACGCATCACCGCTTGCGAGGCCCCACTCGTGGTGGTCAGTGACGGTGATCGCGCCGCCTCGAAGACCGGCGTGGGCGTAGAAGTTGGCGGCGGCCAAGGCCGCGAGGAGGAGCCAGCCGCCGCCGACGATCGCTTGCCCGGCGAGCCACGTCCGGAGCTCCCGGGCCCGGAGCGCGAGGAGGCCGCCGACGAGAAGGGTCGCGCCGATCAGCAGGACCGCTGGGGTCGACCAACCGTAGGGGGCGAAGAGCTGGCGGGGGACATGGAGGCCGGTGACAAAGAGCCGGATCAGGGCGACCAGCGCGGCGAGCCTGAGGCCGCCCTCGAAGAGCAGGAGCGACGCCGCCGAGCCCCGATCGTAGAGGCCGACGAGCAGACGGTGGCCGAACACCGCGCCAAAGCGCAGGGCCAGGGCCCCGAAGGCGAGGAGCATGCCAGGGAGGAAGAGCGCCGCCGGTGCCATCGCCGTGACCGCGCGGTTGCGGGCCTCGGCCTCGAGCGCGTCGGGGATCGGCACGCCGCTGCGGAGCAGGTCGACCGCGATCTGGGCCGGTCCGGCGCCCCATCGGGTGAAGATCATCGCCGCCCGACCGCCGATCCCCGCGATCGAGGTGGTCCCGGTGGCGGCGACGATGAGGGCGACGCCGAAGAGCATGGCGACGCAGAGGATCCCTTGGCCGACCAGCCAGCGCAGGGCCAGCGGGCGGTGCTCGGGGTCGCGGCCGAGGATGACGACGAGGCTGAGCGCGCCGATCTCGAGGCCGGCGACCAGCGGCAGGAGGTCGCCGGCGTGGATCGTCAGCATCAAGCCGCCGGTGCCGACGATGGCGCCGGCGAGAGCGGTCGGATCGCCGGCGAAGCGCCGGTCGATGGTGATGGCGAGGAGGAGGGCGATGAGGATCGCGACGTCGATCAGGGCCGCGAGCGGGTCCGTCACCATGGCGCCGCCCAAGAGGTCTACGCCGACGTCGATCGCCGGGTCGCCGAGGAGGCTGAGGGCGGCGAGGAGCGCCAAAACGGCGCCGAGGAGGGCGATGCTCCGGTGGACGCCAGGGGTCTCCAGCCGCCATCGGGCGACGCTCACCAGGAGGAGCGACCAGAGCCCGAGGATCGCCATCGGCGCGAGGTATCCGAGGCTCTCGAGGGTCATGGCGCCTCCTCATTTCTCGGTGCTTTTGGGGCGTCATGCCCGTAGGCGAGGGCGCGGAGGGTCGTCATCGGCTCCTCGCAGCCCTCCGGCGCGCTCTCCGGGGCCCTGCGCGCGCGGAGGTGGGGAGAGAGGGTCACGGAGCACCAGCGGACGTAGACCCGATGG
>Ga0316189_10000203_pt1 | contig 56866 bp, 51 predicted proteins | sample LowCovwburrow_MG_FD_204930 | JGI IMG/M metagenome (GOLD analysis project Ga0316189, IMG submission 204930) | Coastal sediment microbial communities from Maine, United States - Lowes Cove worm burrow | ecosystem: Environmental > Aquatic > Marine > Coastal > Sediment | place: USA: Maine...
ACGACAACGCCGTGGTCGAGAGCTTCAACGACAAGCTCAAACAAGAACTCATCCACAGGAACACCTGGCCGACGAAGGCTGCTGCCGAGCTCGCGATCGTCGAGTACATCGAGCGTTTCTATAACCCACGTCGGATGCACTCGACCCTCGGCTACCTGAGCGCGAACCAATTCGAAGAACAACACACCGCCGCCCTCGCGGGGGCAGCCTAACTAAGAACGTGTCCGGTCTTGCGGATCATGGTCAGTCGACGGAGGGCTTCAGCACCTGGGCGACATGAAGCAGCTCAAACATCTCGACCTCTCCGGCACTCGGGTGACCGACACATCTCTCAAACCCTTGGCGGCGCTCACCAGCCTTGAGTACCTCAAGCTGACATCCGCCCCGATCACGGACGCAGGTCTCAAACACCTGGTTGGCCTCACCAAGCTCAAGCACCTCAACCTGATCGACACACGCGTGACGAGCGCAGGCGCCGAGTTCATCATGAAAGCACTGCCCCACTGCGAGGTTCGTCGCACAGTAGTGAGAGGCAGCCTGCTCGCACCGTAAGCGGTACTCGTCTTGACCCCGCAACCGCCCATCCCGCCACAATCGCCCGCCCCCGCTGCAAGCCCCCACGCCCTCGCCCGTTAGCCCACCATGCTCAGGCTCTCGGCGCTCATGTGCCTCACCCTGCTCGCCCCCGTCTCCACCGCGACCGCGGCGAGCCCCTCCGCGCCGACGATCCGCCTGCTAGCGCCTGACGGAGCCCCACTCGCCAACGAGCTCACGCGCGTCACCTGCCAAGACGGCATCGAGCACGTCTACGTCGCGGACGCGAGCGGCAACATCCCGCTCCCCGCGCAAGCGTCCGACAGTCCGTGCACCATCGCGACGGACACCGGCCTCACCATCCGGATCAATCCCGACGACGTCGAGGCCGTCCTGAAATCCGCCCCCGACCTCAACGGGAGGCGCATCACGATGGAGGAGTTCCGCAGCATTCCCGTCGGCAGCGCGACGTCGCGCGACTTCACGGCCGTCGTCGAGAGCTCGGCCGTCGCGAGTCGGGATTCTGCGGGCATCTCGTTGGCGGGAACGACGGGGGCAGAGAGCACGATGACGGTCGACACTGGGCAAGGGCCCGTCGCAGGCACGCTGACCGCGGGGGCGGTCGACGACGTGATGTCGGGGCGATCCTATTTCGAGTTTCTGCGGACGCTGGAGCACCCCAACGCGGCGCAGTTCAAGTCTCAACGTCGACGCATTGTGCGGGTCGTGGATGGGCGCGGGCTACCCATCGCGGGGGCCAAGGTCACTGTGGGCGACCGATCGTTTCGGACGCGCCGTGATGGGCGCGTGGTGCTGGTGCCCGGGTGGGACCGCATCGAGCGGACGGACCGTGTGCACGTTGTGAGCGGGCCGATCCAGCGGGTGGTCGCGCTCGAGCGTTCGCGTCGTGGTGACGAGCAGGAGGTGGTGTTGGATCGGCCGGCAACGCAGGCTCCGGCTGCGAAGCTGGACCTGGTGCTCGTGTTGGACACGACGGGGAGCATGGGCGACGAGCTCGAGTACCTGAAGACGGAGATGGATGTGCTGCTCGCCCGACTCCACAAAAAGCATGCGTCGCTTGAGATCCGTTGGGGCCTGGTGGTCTACCGCGATCGGGGCGACGCGTACGTGGCGCGGGTGCATGAGTTCACGGGGGACTTCGAGACATTTCGGGCTTCGCTCAAGCGCCAGAGCGCTGGAGGCGGCGGCGATATGCCCGAGGCGGTCCACTCTGCATTTGCAGCTGCCGAACAACTTCAGTGGCGCGACGCGGGCGTGGCGAGCCGAGTTCTGCTGCACGTCGCCGATGCTCCGGCCCATCGCGACCAGACCCTGAAAGCCCTTCGCTCGGCCGATCGCCTTCGCACGCGGGGCACGGCCATCTACCCGGTCGCGGCCAGTGGCGTGGATGAAGACGCAGAGTTCATGATGCGAACGATGGCGATGTTCTCTGGCGGTCAGTACGTGTTCTTGACCGACGACTCGGGCATCGGAAACGCGCACCGCGAGGCAAGCGCGGCGTGCTTCGCGGTGGAGCCGCTCATCGATGTGATGGGCAAGATCCTCGACGCGGAGGTCGCGGGCGTTCGCCCCGTGCTTCCCAAGGGCAACCGGGGTTTGGGATGCAAACAGCAGCGGGCGCAGACGTCGAGACCCCGTCGCGTGTCAGGACCGACGCCAACGCCACGACACCCGTTGCAACGCTCGTTGATGGACGATGATGTGATGACGGACTTCTTGCGCCTGCCGCGAACACGCCACGTCTTGCCATAGCCGGGCGGTGAACAGCGCTGACGTGCGCGGTCACTCCGCTCGGTATCAGTCGGGGCCGCCGCCGAAGCGCATGCTGACCTCGGCGGCATCCATGGCGCGGTCGTAGATGCCTACGTAGGCGTACGTCCCGAGCCACGGGCGGTCTGAGCCCTCTTCGCCCGCGAGATGAAGTCGATAGCCGGCGTCCCAGCCGTCGAGCTGCCCCGGAAGGGCGACGGAGTCCTGCAGCGCGCCGTCGATGTACAGCGTGGTCGTGCCACTGGATCCGCGCGCGAGCACGACGTGGGTGAGCTCTGTGGTCAGGGCGCCCGGGTCGGCGAAGATGGGGCTGAGGTCGCCACGCAAGAGCCCGTTGTTGTTTGTGCCGGGCGTCCGAATGCGAGCCAGGTAGTCGTTGTGACCGGGTGGCGTCTCCCCTTGGCCGAGGGTGACGTTGCGGTTCTGACTCCGAAACGACAGGCTGAGGATCCGTGCGGGCCCGATTTGCCCAAGCGAGCTCGGGCGAATCCACGCTTCGACGGTAAAGGCGTCCGAGGCCGTAATCGCGTTGACGAGTGCAGTCGCTGCGACCGCGCCAGAGATCAAGGTTCCAGAGTCAACGCGCAGCGCCGAGGCCTGCCACGTGATGGCCCCCGCGTTGGGGATCGTCAGGTCGTAGCCCGGGCCTTTGCCGGAGTCGTGCACAGTCGCCCCAGCGCCCTCATCGAATCGATACTCGATGAACGGGGCGTTGGGATCGGTGGGCGGCGCGCCCGTCGTTTGTCCCATGCCGGTCGTCGCTGGGCCGTCGTCGCTTGTCAGCCCCGGACCACCGCTCTCGCCATCGGCAGCCCCGCTGCCGCCTCCCCAGAAGGTGGCGCCGCTGGTGGGTGGCCCGTCGGTGTCCGCCTGCGAAGCTCCTGCCGACGTCGGGGACTCTCCAAGCTGCGGCCCGCCGAACGACGCGCGCATTTGCCCGTCACCGCCACACGCGACGAGTGCGGCCGTTGCGAGTCCTGCGCAGCACAGGCGAAGCGCAGGCCGGGCGCGGCGTCGAATTGCGGGGCTTCGGGGCACGGGTCGGGGCCAGTGTAGCCGAGGAAAAGGGCGCAGGTGACCGCAATCAGGGCCGAAGATAAGACCTGCGATGAACCTGGGGCGTGCGAGTATCAACCTCGCAGTGGGAGTCGCGCGGAGATGAAGACCATCACGTCATGTTTGGCTGTCGCGGTTTGCCTGGCTGGCTTTGGACCCGCGCTGGGGTGTGGGCCACGGAGCAGCGACTCGGGTGCGGAGTCCGGAGACAGTGGCGGCGGCGACGACGACAAAGGCGGCGACGACAAAGACGACTGGGGTGCCGAGGACCGCGGCGCCGCTGAAGACAGCGGTGGCGATGACCGGGACGACAAGCCCGATGATGATGGCGGCGACCCCGACGATCCGAACAGCGGGGTGGCGGTCCGCGAGTGCCTGGAGTGCTGGGCCGAGCAGTCCGCCGAGTGCCAGCCGCTGCTCGACGCCTGCAAAGCCGATCTGGCGTGCGGCCAGCTCATCGACTGCCCATTTGCGTGTGGCGGCACCCTGGAGTGCGTGCAGGAGTGCAACGAGATCATTCCTTCGGGCGTTGAGGCGCTGACGGAGGTGATGGAGTGCTTGGTCTGCAACAACGACGCGCCTTGCGTGGCGGATTGTCAGAACGACGTGATGCTCTCGTACTGCGGCTGAAGTCGTCAGCCGGCACCCCGCCCGATCGCACCTATGCAGCCGCGGCCGTAGCCGCCAGCCCATCCCGCGTGGTCCGACGCGCGCCCGCGAGCAACACCAGCCCCGCCACCGCAATCGGAGTCGCGGTCAAGCCCACGGCGAGCCCGAGCGAAGCCCGCTCACTCACCGCCCCCATCAACGGCCAGCTTGCGGCCCCGCTCGTTCCGTCCGAAAAGATCTGCGATCACCGCGGGCGCCACGATCGCGTAGCCGGCCTCGCCGATACCCACCGCCCGCGCGCATCACGAGCAGCGACGTGTAATCGTCGCAAAGGCCCGAGCCCATCGTCGCCAAGCTCCACAGCGCAACGCCGCCGACCGCGATCTTGTGTCGAGAGATCCGATCGCCGAGTTGGCCAGCAAGCGACGCCGCGACCATGTAGACGACCATGAATGCCGTTCCGAGAAATCCAGCGGCGTCGTCGCCGACGGCCAGCTCGGTACTCAGTGGCTCCAAGACGGCACTGAGAACGTAGCGATCCAGGTCGTTGAGGAAGGTGATCGCGGTCAAAACGACCAGAATCGCCATCCCCATCCGGCGCCCGACATCACGCTCCGCCATGCACGGCATGGCCTGTCAGCCCCGCCGAATTGTGGCGCTACTGCCGCCCGGGGCGTTTTTTCTGTCCCAGGGCTGAAATTCCCGATATACGTTCAGTACTCGTCCGAGGGAAATCAGTACGACACTACCCCCTCGGTGATCCGGCACAGCGATTAGTGCGTAACACCAAGCGCGACGGGGCGATTGCCCACCACCGGATACGGAACGGAATCAGGAGAAAAAGAATCATGGCGAATCTCAAGGACATTGCAGCAACTCTGGCGATCCTCGGCTCTGGCGCGCTCGTGCTCGGCGGCTGCAGCAAGGACAAGCCGGCCACCGAAGCACCCGCGGCACCCGCCGCACCCGCTACGCCTGAGGCCGGCGAAGGCTCCTGCGCTGGCGCAGAGGGCGAAGGCTCCTGCTCGGGCGAAGAGAAGGCCGAAGGCGAAGCTTCCTGCTCTGGCGAAGAAGCGCCCGAGGGCGAAGCTTCCTGCTCAGGCAAGTAGTTCCACTGCCGCCGCAGCAATTGCGGCGCCACCGTCCGCACCTACGGGTGCGGACATCGTAAGACCCGCGTAGGACTTTTTGTCTCCGCGGGTCTTTCGTTTTTGAGCACCGACATGAGCACGCCATCCGACTATCAGCCCCGCGCGACAAACATCCCGACCGGCGTTGGGCTCGGTCTTCGCGCCGCCGTCCTGCGTGGGATCGAAGCCGGGGAAGCCGAGGGCAAAATAGCGTTTGTGGAGCTGTCGCCCGAGAACTTCATGCACCGCGGCGGCGGCATCCCGCGGCGGCTCACCAAGGTGTGCGAGCGGCATCCGCTGATCACGCATGGGCTGACGATGGGCCTCGGTGGCACCGATCCCTTCGACGACGACTACTTTTCGACGTTGCGTGCCTTCTTGGACGCGCATGACTCGCCGTGGCACTCCGATCACCTGTGCTTTGCGGGGCTCGACGGGGCGTTGCTGCACGACTTGCTGCCGATCCCCTTCACGACCGCGGTCGCCAAGCGGGTCGCAGGCCGCATCATCGAGGCACGCGATCGGCTGGAGTGCCCGCTCGCCATTGAGAACATCAGCTGGTACGCCCAGCTGGGACACGCCGAGACCGACGAAGCCGCGTTCATCACCGAGATCCTCGAGCGCGCCGATTGCGGCTTGCTCCTGGACGTCAACAACATCTTCGTCAACGGGCTCAACCACGGCAGCGATCCCTACGCGTTCTTGCGCAACATCCCGTTGGATCGCGTCTGGCAGATGCATGTCGCAGGTCACGAACGCTACGAGAGCGGCGTCGTCATCGACACCCATGGCGAGACGGTCAAAGACGAGGTCTACGAGCTGATGGCCTGGGTCATTGAGCGCGTGGGCCCCAAGCCAGTCCTGCTCGAGCGCGACACGAGCATTCCGCCACTGGCGGAGCTGCTCGATGAGGTTGGCCGGCTACAGGCTCGGTACGACACCGCGTTGGCCCAGTGGAGCGAGACGAACGCGGCCGCCCCCGAGCGCGAGCAGGTCGCCCATGCCCGGTGAGACGCACCCGACCGAGCCGCCGATTCGCGCGCTCAACGAGCTGATCCGCCGCGCTGGCGCCCCCGATGCGATGCGCAGCGATCTGCCCGCGTGGCTGCGGGCGCAGGGCGTCGACGGCGATGACCTGGACGCCCTGGTCTCCGTCGGTGCCGACCGCCTGCTGCTGTACCGCAGGATGGTCCACAGTCGCCTGCGAAACACGATCCGCGACTTCATCCCCCGTGCGGCCGCGCGGCTCGAGCAGCGGTACGCGGGGTTCGTGGAGACGTGGATGGACGACCAGGCCGCCACCACCCCGTACCTGCGCGACGTGCCGGAGCAGTTTGTCCGCTGGGCGGTACCTCGCTGGGAAGACGACTCGGAGGTTCCGGATTACATCCCATGCCTGGCCCGGCACGAGTTGCTGCAGCTCGACGTGCGCAACGATCCCAACGGCGGCGAGTCTCAAACGGGCAACGCGGTCGCGCTGGACCGCCCGCTGCGGTTCGATGGCGCCGCCCGCCGGGTCGACTACGCCTACGCCGTGCACAAGCTCTCCGCCGACGTCGAGGATCGCGGCGAGCCCGACAAGGTGCCGACCTCGTTGCTCGTGTATCGCGACGAGACCTCCAAGCCGCGCTACCTCGAGCTCACGACGTTTGCGGCCGCGCTCCTGGATCGGCTGCATGGGCATGGCGAGGCGTTGCAGCCGGCATTGGGCGCCGCGTGTGCGCAGCTCGGCGAGCCGCTCGACGACGACAAGCTCAGTCAGGCCGCCCTGCTGCTCGCCGACCTGGCAGAGCGCGGCGTCATGCTTGGCGCCGAGTAGCGACGGGCGTCACTGGCCGCGGGACTTGCTTCGCGCGGCTTTCCGCGCCTGGCGCTCGATCTCGCCGGACGTGCCCGTCCAGTCCAGAACCAGCGTGCGCTGCTTGCCTTTGCGCTCCACAACAAACGTCTTCTTGGGGTCGCCCTTTTGCGCGGCGCGGAAGATGCCCCAGCGGCTCTCGAAGGTCTCGCCATCCATGCTGATGACCTTGTCGCCCAGCTTCCATCCCGACTTTGCGGCGAGGCCGTCTTTGTCGAGCTCACTGACCGTCATGTCGGGCGCGATCATGCCGCCCATCGAGCGCCGCGGCAGCGGTGCGCTGTTGGTCCGATCGAGCTTTTCGGGGAGGTTGGCGAGCTGGTAAGCGCCGATGGCGACGACCATGGCCGAGTGGCGCTGGTACTCGTCGATCACATTGTCGAGCGTGTCGTGCTGCGTGTGGTGGACGTAGCCATAGTCCGAGCGCCCCTTCTGGTTCCAAAAGAACCCGGGCACACCCGCTGAGATGAACGGTGTGTGATCGCTGCCCCCGGGCATGAGGCTGTCGGCCTCCTCCAAGACAAACGGCAGGGTCTCGGCCGACAGCTGCATCACGGGCGCAAACGCCTGCTGCATCTGCGGCATCATCTCCGGGGTCACGCCAAGACCCGACAGATAGTTGGTGCCGCCGTCGTGCACGAGCACCGCGCTCACGTTGCCCATCTCCTCGCCGTGCGCCTCGACGTAGGCCTTGCTCCCCAGGAGCCCTTGCTCTTCGCCGCCCCACAGCATGAAGCGGATCGTGCGCTTGGGCTTGGCGCCGACGGCCATGAGCATGCGGGCTGCCTCCATCGTCGTCGCGACTCCGGTGCCGTTGTCGTTGGCCCCCGTGGCGCCATCCCAGCTATCGAGGTGACCGCCGACCACAACGACCTCGTTGGGGAGCTCGCTGCCCACGATGTCGGCGATGACGTTGTGCTGCGGAACCGGGCCGTTGAAGAAACGATTGTCGACGGAGAACGCCAGCTCGACGGTTTCCTTGGCGTCCAGTCGCTCGACGAGGTCGAGGTGCTGATCCGACCGTAGGTTGATCTTCACAAGCTGCGGCAGCGTGGCCCAGGTGATGTCACGGTTGCCGTAGGTGTGGACCAACTCGCCGGACTTGTTGCGGTCGGAGATGACGAGGCCTGCCACGCCAAGATCGGTGATCGCCGCATCGATGCTATCGCGCAGCTTGCCGGTGATTTTCCAGGCGCGGGGGCGAACAACCCACGCGCCCCGCAGCTCCGCCTTGCGCCGCTTGGCCTCGGCCACGGTGCGTGGATAGAGCACCGCCTTGCCTTGCTTGGGGCCCACGACTCCGGGCGTCCACGACGGCGTGATGAAGTCGTAGTCGACCTCTTCGGGGGCAACCATGCCGCCCGACCACGGGCCACGATCGAACCCGACGGCAAACTCGCCCCAGGGCTCCAGCGCTGACTTCAGGCCCCAGCTGGCAAACGTGTCGCGGCACCAGGCCTCGGCCTCCATCAGCCCGTGCGACCCGGTGAGACGCGGCCCGATCTCCTCGGTCAGGTGCGCAACGTGCTTGGAGACTTGGTTGTCGGTGTGGCCCAGCCGCACCAAGGCGACGACCGTGGCATCGCCCTTGACGGTTGGGATCCCCGCATCGGCCTCCTCCTCGTCGTCGTCGAAGTCATCGTCGTCCAGATCGATCGCCGCGTGGGCGTCGGTCGCTGCGGGCGGGATCGAAGTCGGGACGTCGGCGGGCGGGCCGCAGGCGAGCGCGAGAACGAAGCACACGGCGCAGGACGGGCGGAGACGGAGAGCCATCGCCGCGGAGGATAGACGAATTTGGCGAGGGGCTGGCCCCGCAGCCGCTAGAAACGGCCGCTCAAAGACAAGCCCGCGTTGGTACGTCCGACCGCGGGCCGGAGGCTCATCAGCGCCTTGCCCTGCTTGCCGTAGGCGACGGCGTACCCGAGCATCGCCGTGCCCGCGGTCAACCCGATGGCACCAACGTCGGTGGCGGCGTACCGCAGCGGCCGGTATTGCATCTGGCAGTCCGCAGAGCTGCATTCCGCCTCCGCGGACGCGAGCCCGTAGTACGTGGATACCAGCCAGGCAGAGGCGGCGACGGTGGTGATCACGCCCATGACCTTCAGCGGGCGTCGGCTCTTCAGCGCCCCGTTGCGCAACTGAACGTCACGGTGCGCTGCCGCTTTGCCGAACATCGCGGCGGACGAGGTCACGGCGGTCGCGAACACACCGATTCCCAGGGCGCCGTAGACCCCCGCGCCACTCTCCACCATTTCGGCGCCCGCACAGTCATTGAACCCGACATCATCGGGGACCCGGCGCGTGCGCCCCGTGCAGCTGTCCAGCGCGGCGAGGCGCGCGGCCTGAAGCCCGAGGGTCAACGCAGCACCTGCGCTGCTGAGCACGAGCATCCCGGCTGCACCGCGGCGGAACTTTCGAATCGACTGTTGAACCATGACCGGGTTCGGCCCCGACTGCGGCGGTACAAATGCGGGCGCGGTCAGGGCCGGCGGCGGGCCCACGGGCACGGGCCCGGCCACGGCGACAACCGGAGGCGCTGCGACGGGTGCAGCCACTGGGGGATAGACATTCACCGTGACCGTGACGGGTCCGGCGGACGGCGCTGCGGCAACGGGCGGGCTGGGCACGATCACCACGTTGGGTGGTGGGGCGGCGGGCGCGATGACCACTGCGGGCGCTGCCGCGACCGGACCCATGGCGGTGGGCGCTGCCGCGGTCGGCGCTGCCAGGGTGGCGGGAGGCGCGGGGGAAGGCGCAGCTGCGGAAGGCGCCGCGGCGGGAGGTGCCGCGGGGGCCAATGCAAACAAGACAGACGACAAGAGAAGGGATGACATCGGCACGCTCCGAGGGCTCATCGGGGTAGTGCCGGCCGAGGTCCAAACGATCGTCTCGGGGTGTCGCGGGTCACAACCGAGCGCAGGACGGCCGATGGGGAGGCGATCAGGCGCCGCGCGACGACAATCCTCGAGGGTCACGCAACAATTCGCGGATCTGGGCGTCTAGTTGATGCGTTAGCAACGTGCGGTAGGCCTCATGCAGAACAAGCCCTGGAAACTCCAAGCGATTACAGCAGGTTTGCTTGCGTCGGGCGCGGGCTCGACGCTGGGTGGTGTCGCGTACGGGTTGGGCCCACACGCGCACCGCGTGGACTGGTGCACACACATCGCGGGCCTCATCGGCCTGGCGATCATCGTCGCGTTCGGGTTCTGTGTCCCGGTCGCCTGGGTCACGCTGCGCACGATCGAGCGGCGGACGGCGAAATACACCAGCGGCGCGCGTCTCATCGTGGCGGGCGCTATCGGTGGCGCTATCGGTGGCGTTGTGCCGGCTGCGGTCGGTATGGGTGGCTTCGGCACGGCCAACCTCCCGTATGCGGGCACAGGCACTATCGTGGCCAGTGTTCTGCTGATGAGCACGCTCTTCGTCGCGCTGTGGGCCCCGCGCCTGAGCGAGCTTCCGTCGGAGGCGCGACCGGGCTGGGCGCGACGGTTCGCCATCGCCGCAGCCGCGGCCACGATGACGGCCGCGACGGTCGGCACCCTGGTGTGGGTCGGCGCGACCACGCTCGGCGTCGTCCCCGATCTCAACGACGTGCGCGACGTCATTGTTGTGTTGGGCTACGTGCCGACGATGCTGGCCGCGGGCGGTCTCGTATCTGCCGCGGCGGGCGCAACGATCGCAGCCGCGACGTGGCTGTATCTCACGCTCGAGTTACTCGTCGCCCCGCGGCCATCGGCATAGGGCCCGCTCTAGGGGTACTCGCAGATGGTGCGATCGTGCTCGCAGGTCATGCCCTGGGCGCAGTCGCGATCGTCGTCGCAGGCGTAGAAGCAAACGCTGTGCTCGCACAGCATGTCGAGCGGGCAGTCACGGTCGCCGTCGCAGTCGGCGGTACACATCCCGCCGCCGCAGTTCTTGTCGTCCGTGCAGCAGTGCAGGGCCGCGTCGCAGTCGCGGTCGTCTCGACACAAGCCCCCCGCCCCTCCCTCGCACCCTGCAGGGTCGAGGCGGCAGTCATCGGAGGACAGATCGTCGTGGTTGCTGTTGTCGTTGTGCCCGTTGGATCCGCAGTTCACCGCCGCGAACCCACCCATGCTGACGGCAACCGCAATCAACACTGCCCTGAGAGATCTCGGTGGACCCGGTCGCATCGGTAGCGACGGTACATGGCCTGCTGCTCGACGGGGAGATCCGCTACTGGTGGCGCTCACGACACGAATAGACCCCTGCGGCCCGGATCGATTACAGCCGCGGCGTCATTTTCTGCGGACGCACGCGCGCGCTGGGGTGGGCCGCGTCCCTACACCCTTCGCAGGGCCTCACGTCGGCGGCATCACGACCTCGGGAGGCCGCGTAAACTCGGGCGAGGTCGCCGTCACCTCTCTGCCTGCCCCCTCGACGACAACCTCCACGGCGAACGTTCGGTTGTGGGAGTCGACGTTGTCCAGCTTACGCTCGACCTTGGACCACGAGGGCGGCTTAATGCTGTAGCTGGCGCGCGCCGAGCCGCCAGCGCTGAGCTGCTCGTCCCAGGGGCCGTACGCGTTGTCGGACTCAGACCACACGGTGGGCAAACGCGCGGGGAGCGTGGCCACGACAGTCGAGGTTTTCACGTCTCGCAGCCGGACCTCGATCACGCGAATCTCCGCGCGCACGCCTGTCGGCCCCGTGTTCTCAAACTGAAGCTGCAGCGTGGATTGGCGACACGCACGGCGATAAGAGCCGCCCGGAGGCGCATCGGCCGCTGGTGCCACGACGCCGGGCGGCGCGACGACCTTCGGGGACGCGGGGGCTGGAGATGAACGCTTCGCAGGGGCCTTCGCGGGCGCGGGCACGGGGTCTGGGCAGTCATCCTCGAGCAGGACCGAGCCAACCTCAACCGTGAATGCGGGCACGGTCTTGTCGCCTGGCACAGTCTTGTCGCCGGGAATAATCACCCCGTCGTTCGCGTCTGGCTGCCCACTTTCAACGGGAGCCTCGCTCGAGGTGCAAGCGGTGAGGATGGCGACGATGAACAGTGCGGGGGTTTTGGGCATCATGGGGTTCCTTGTGAACTATTGGGTTTGCAGCCACGCGGCCAACGCAACGCGGTCCGCGGCGGGCAGCTCGGTACCAAAGCGATGGCCTGGGACAGGCCCGGATCCGTGCAGCCCTCGTGCGTAGCCTGGGCGCAGGCGGGCCGGGTCCAGCAAGTCGGCCACGGTGGCGACGTCGCCGGTATGAAGGTACGGAGCGGCGTCTGCCAATGCGATGAGGGGCGCAGGGCGGTACTTGCCTGTGCCGCGGGCGCGGCCGTCGGCCAGTGCGCGGTCCGTCCCCACACGACCGGCAGCGACGGGCTCTCCGCTCCCGTTGGCATCGCGATGGCATCCGCGGCAGTGGGCCTCGAACAGCTCCGCGCCACGGCCCGCGTCGAGTTCGACGGGTGCAGACGCGGGTGGCTCGAGTGAATACAGGTACATCGCCAGCGCCCAGGCCAGCTCGCGTGGCGGACGAACGCGCTCACCGTTGGCATGGAGCATCTGCGTCTCTTGGCGCAGCGCCAGGGCCAGCGGCGAGTCGTGCACGATGGTCGCGGCCTGCGTCAGGTGTCGAAGCTCGCGCAGCCGCCAAAGGTCGGGGATAGCAACAGGATCCTGGTCGTCGTCTTCGGTGATGTCCGCACGACCCGGCCCCCAGCTGGACATGCGCGCGGCCAATCGGACGTCGACATCCCCCACGCTGTGCTCGTAGGCGAGCCTCATCGCACCGTAGTCGAGGCTGCGGCGAGCACGTCCAACGACCAGCTCTCCGCCGTCCATCGCCGTGTGACACAGCGCGCACGTGATCCCGACTCGGTCCGTCCCGTCGACATCGGTGTACGCGACCAAGCCCGGAACGGAGCCGTCCGGACCACGCTCCAGGCCCGTCGACGCTGCGGCGCCCGTGGCGAAAGCGTGCTCGGCGGAGACCTCAGCGCGCAGCGGATAGCGAAAGAACACCGACCGGCCAAGGCTCGTCCAATCCTGCATGGTGGACGGACGCTCACCGCTCCACAGCCTGGGCGCAGCGCCCACCCGCACCCGCAAGCCCGACTCGAGCGCAGCAACGTCGTCGGAGTCGAGCGCGCGGGTCGTCGGGTTCCACGCGGGCAGGACATCCCAGCCCGACCGACCCAAGCCGTATGCTGCCAGCCGCATGCGACTGTAGATGTTGTTGTGATTGGCCAGCGATGCGTGCAGCGCAGCGCGCCGCGCTTGGGCATCATCCAGGTACGTCGCTGTGTGGCCGAGCAGCCACGCATCACTCCACGGCGCGTCGGCTTGCGGACGGACCGCTTCGGTCGAGCGCGGGCGAGCGGGCTCTGAGACCGCACTGCTGGCGATCCCGACCAGGGCGAAGACCCCAGCAAGACCGCGCACAATGCTTGCTCCGAACGCCATCGACTCCGATACTGCCATGGAAACGAGCGACGACCGCTGCCGGTTTAGGCCGCGCAGGGCTGCCGCTCAACCGTCGCGCAGCGAGCACAACCCCATGGAACGATTCTCCATCCGTCCCGGATACGGCAGCGACGTGTTGCTCGTTGAGTTCCTCGGCGACCACCGCGGCGATGGATACCCGCCCGTTGGCGCGCTGCTGGCCGAGGCGTTGGGAGCTGCGGCCGCGCCCATGAGTGCGCTCGACCGCGAGCTCGCGCTGGCCAGCGACGGGTTGATTTCCAAATGGCGCTACGCGGGCGGCGAGTACGAGATCGATGACGACGGCTGGTCTCTGTTCATCCTCGCGCCAACCAACAATCAAGCGGTGATGGCCGACATCGAGCGTGCGCTCATCGCCAGCGAGCGGTTCGTCAAGCAGCCCGTCGATTTCGCGAAATACCAAAAGGGCCCCGAAGAGCCCTAGCGGCGCGGTGAGGACCTACGCCTCGGTGATCACGCACAGCAGATCGCCCGCCGCGAGGTCATCCCCCTCGGCGACTTGTACGGCCGACACGACGCCCGCGGTGGGGGCCGCGACAACCGTCTCCATCTTCATGGCCGACAGCACGACCAGTGCATCCCCCTTGGCGACCTTCGCCCCTGGCTCGGCTTTGAGTTCGACGACAACCCCGGGCATGGGGGCGCCGACGGACCCGATCGCTGCCGGATCGGCCTTGGGCCGTTCGACAATCTCGGTGCTGGCGGCTCGGTCGCGCACACGGATCGAGCGCTGTCGACCGTTCAGCTCAAAGTAGACCGCTCGAGACCCAGTGTCGTCGAGCTCGCCCACCGCGTTGAGCTTGACGATGAGCGTCTTGCCGCGCTCGATCGTCACGCTGGTCTCCTGGCCCACGGCCATCGGCGCAAACGCAAATCGCGTCGGTACCACAGACAGGTCGTGGTACTGCTCGCGAAACTTCATGTATTCGTCGAACACCTTCGGATACAAGGCCGCGCTCATCACATCGACGGGGCGGATGCCCGAGCCGTAGGTCTCGCGCAGTTGCTCCTGCAGCGCGTCCAGATCCAGCGGCGGCAAGCTGGCCCCCGGACGGCCTTCGATCCGCTCCGCGCCCCGAAGGATCTTCTCTCGCAGCGGCTCGACGAAGCCTCCATAGGGGATCCCCAAGTAGCCCTGGAAGAACTCGAGCACCGACTTGGGGAAGCTGAGGGTGTCGGCCTGCTCCAAGACGTCGCGCTCGTCGAGGTCGTTTTGGACCATGAACTGCGCCAGGTCGCCGACCACCTTGGAAGACGGTGTCACCTTGATGATGTCGCCCAAGAGCAGGTTGGCGCTGGCGTAGGCGCGCTTGATCGCCGGCCAGCGCTCGGACAGGCCGAGCTGCCGCGCCTGAAACTGCAGGTTGGTGTACTGACCGCCCGGCATCTCGTGCAGGAACACATCGGTGCTGCCGGACTTGAGCCCAGACTCGAACGGGGCGTACAGCGCTCGGGTCTGCTCCCAGTAGTTCTCGAGCCCCTGCAGCTTGCCCAGGGACAAGCCAGTGTCGCGAGGCGTGCCCGCAAGCGCGGCCACAACCGCCCCCATGGCAGGCTGCGCGGTCATGCCCGACAGCGGCGCCAACGCGAGGTCGACCGCGTCGGCGCCAGACTTGGCACACGCGAGCATCGAGGCCACGCCGGTCGCGGCCGTATCGTGTGTGTGCACGTGAATCGGAACGTCGGGGAACGCCTCACGCAGCGCGCCCACAAGCGCACGCCCAGCCTCGGGTCGCAACAACCCCGCCATGTCCTTGATCGCCAAGACATGCGTGCCCAGCTCGACGAGCTCGCCCGCCAAGTCGACGTAGTACTGCAAGGAGTACTTCGTCCGGGAGGTGTCCGAGACGTCGCCCGAGTAGCACAGCGACGCCTCGATCACCCCGCCAGCCTCGCCGACCGCGTCCATGCCGAGCTTGAGGTTCTCGACGTAGTTCAGGCAGTCGAACACCCGGAACACATCGACGCCGTGCGAGCAGGCCTCTTTGACGAACGCCCGAACGACATTGTCAGGGTAGTTGGTGTAGCCGACCGCGTTGGCTCCGCGCAGGAGCATCTGAAACGGGATGTTTGGGACGAGCTCCCGCAGAATGTCGAGGCGGTCCCACGGGCACTCCCGCAAGAATCGCAAGGCGACGTCAAAGGTCGCCCCACCCCACATCTCGAGCGCAAACGCGGGAGCCATGGCGTGCGTCGTGGCGGGCGCGATGGCGGCCAAATCGCGGGTACGCACGCGCGTCGCGAGCAACGACTGATGCGCATCTCGCCACGTGGTGTCCATGACGAGAAGGCCCTCATGGGCGCGAACGGCCTTGGCAAACCCGGCCGGTCCTTCGCGCTGCAGCACCTGCCGCCAACCATCGGGCGGCGCGGAGGTGGGCATCGTCGGCAAGGGCGCCTCGACCTCAGCGGGCGGCGTATTGGTGCTCCACGGCGTCATCGGGCCGTTGACAACGACCTCGCCGAAGAATTGCAAGAGCTTCTGACCACGATTGAGCCGCGGCGGAAACCGGAACAGGCGGGGCGTGTCGTCGATGAAGCGCGTGTCGACATGACCACCCAAAAAGCGCGGGTGCTTCAACACGTTCTGCAAGAACGGGATGTTGGTCTTGACCCCGCGCACGCGGAACTCTGCAAGCGCGCGCCTGAGTTTTTGCGCCGCCGCGGCGAACGTCAGCGAACGCCCGGTGACTTTGACAAGCAGCGAATCGTAGTGCGCTGAGATCTGCGCCCCGCGATAGCCCGAGCCACCGTCCAGCCGAACCCCAAAGCCTTCACCCGGGCGAAACTCGGTGATCCGGCCCGTGTCGGGCTGGAAGCTCTGCAGTGGGTCCTCCGTCGTCACGCGCGCCTGAATCGCGTAGCCGCGCAGCCCGATCGCAACCTGCGTCAGACCCAGCTGGGCAAGCGTCGTCCCGCCCGCGATGCGAATCTGCGACTGGACCAAGTCCACGCCCGTGACCTCTTCGGTCACCGTGTGCTCGACCTGAATCCGCGGGTTGGCCTCGATGAAGTAGTAGTCGCCGCTGGGTGCAACGAGGAACTCGAACGTCCCCGCGTTGCGATAGCCGACGTGCTTGGCCAACTTGACCGCGTCGGTGTACAGGCGGCGTCGCAGATCGCTGTCGAGCCCGACCGCGGGGGCTATCTCCACCACCTTCTGATGGCGGCGCTGCACCGAGCAATCGCGCTCGAACAGGTGGATCGTCTCCCCCTCCCCATCGGCCAGAATCTGCACCTCGATGTGCCGAGGCTTCTCGATGAAGCGCTCGATGAACACCGTGCCGTCTCCAAAGGCGGCGGTCGCCTCAGAGACCGCCCGCGAGAAGCCATCGTCGAGTTGGCCCGCGTCGCGAACGACCCGCATGCCACGGCCGCCGCCTCCCTTGGCCGCCTTGATGATCACCGGGTAGCCGGCCTCTTCGGCAAAGGCCCGGGCTTGTTCGGCCGTCGCGACGGGTTCTGGGGTCCCCGGGATCACGGGGACGCCACATGCCACGGCCAGGCGACGACCCTGCGTCTTGTCGCCGAGGCGCTCGAGCACCTCGGGAGGAGGCCCGACAAACGCGATTCCCTTGGCCTCGCACGCGCGTGCAAAGTCGGCCCGTTCGGAGAGGAATCCGTAGCCGGGGTGAATCGCGTCGACGTCGTTGTCGACCGCTATCTGGACGATGTCGTCGATGGCCAGATACGCGCCGACCGGCGAGTGATGCCGGCCGAGCATGTAGGACTCGTCGGCCTTGTACCGGTGCAAGTGCACCCGGTCCTCGTGAGAGAAGATAGCGACCGTGCGGATCCCAAGCTCGGTCGCGGCCCGAAATACTCGGATCGCAATCTCGCCTCGGTTCGCGCACATCAGTTTTTTGATGGGCCGAACGGACACCTGGGCGCGAGTCTATCCGCGGCCAAGGGCGACGTCCACGTCGACCTCGGCGTTGGGGTGCGCCGCTGGGTCGGTCAATATCCCAGCTTCGATCTGCAATCGTACAGGTCGCCCCGCGGCCCCCATACAGACATCCAAGACGTTGTCCTCCGCCGCGTCGCTGCCCGGGCTCGCCTGATCGTCAAACCGCGTGGGGTGCAGCCGCTCGCCGGACTCGGTGTGAACGGCCACCCGCTCCAGCGCGGCGGGGCTCAGCCCGCGCAGCCCCTCGCTCCAATACGTGCGGACCATCGCTCTGGCGCCCTCGCAGCGTCCTTCGCCCGGCTGCAAAACCTCCGCGTAGACGACCGTGGGCGCGACCTCGAACGCAGCGACCGGAGCGGCCAGGCCACGAAGCGCCTGCCCCTCCTCAGAGTACAGCGCGCCAGACACCGAGACATGCGTTGGCGGTCGGTCATCCGGGGCGCCAAAATCTCCAACCAACAGCACCGTCCGGTTCTCGTCGCCCTCGTTGGCCGGGGACAGCAACGCCTCCTTGGGGCGGCTGCGCAGTCCGTCGCCGCGGGAGATGATGAAGTGCTCGGCGACGACGGTGGACGGATCCAGCTCGACGCTGAACACGACCGGCAGTGCATCGAGGCCCCGCAGCGGGGGGGCATTGTTCAGCGCAAAGTGGGCCGACAAAATCGTGGCGGGCACGCGCGGCGTCGCCGAGGAGACGGGCGGCAGCGGAGAGGCGGCCCGCACCGTCTGCGGGGGAACGAACGTCCGGGCGCACCCCGCTCCGACACAGAGCAGCCCGAGCAAAAGCCCGCGCCAGGGCAGCGTTTGCGAGCGGCAGTGCACCCCGCGGAGTATGCACGCGGGGCCCTCGGGTTGCGAGACGAGAGCGCTATACACTGCGGCCGTGCTCCACCTGGCTTCAGCCACCGACCCCGGATGGGGACGCTGGGCGCTCACCCATTTGGACGAGGTCCTGCTGGACCACGCACACTGCGAGCGCAAGGCAGCGATCAACGCGCTGAACCTCATGTTCCGCTACACGGACTCGCCCAGCCTGATGAGCCCGCTGTCCGCCTTGGCGCGGGAGGAGCTGGAGCACTTCGAGTTGGTGCTCGACCACTTGGGGAGGCGTGACATCGCGTTTTGTCGGCAGTACCCAAGCCCCTACGCGGGCGAGTTGATGAAAGCAGTTCGCCAGCCAGAGCCGAGCCGTCAGCTCGATATTTTGCTTTGCGCTTCGCTCATCGAGGCACGGAGCTGCGAGCGCATGCAGCTGCTCGCGGTCGCGCTGCGCGAGGATGGAGCGGACGCGGCCCTCACGGAGCTGTACGAGGGCTTGCTGGCCTGCGAGGCCCGGCATCACGCGACCTACGTTGATCTGGCGCGGGGGCTGTCGATCGTCCCGGAGTCGGAGCTCCGCGCACGACTGGAGGTCCTGGCACGGCACGAGGCCGACGTCGTCGCTGCGCTGCCAAACGAGCCGCGGCTGCACAACCGCGCGCCGTGAGGCGGCCAACGCTCACGCGGGCTCGAACATCAGCACGGCAAAGTCCGCGAGGTTCTCCGGGTCGTAGCGGAGCACCACTTCGGAGCCGGGCTCGAAGCGGGCCCAGTGATCGCCCGGGCACGTTTCGGTGAACCTCGTGGTGACCTCCTCCTCGACGCGGCGACTGCGGTAGGCGAGATCTCCGGCGGGCTTTGCGTGCGGGACATCGGCTTCGACGACGAGCGCGATGAGATCTTGGCCGAGCGGCCAGCGCGACCGAGAGACGATGCGGGCGTTGACCGCACCGCCTCCGGCGAGTGCTCGCTCCCGACGCCGATACGCGCGCAACAGCAACAGACCGTTGCGAAGCCCCGCGGCGATCACCACCGTCGGCAGGATCGCGACCAAGACACCGCTGAGCTTGCCCGCGTCGGTGCCGGCCATCTCGTGGGTCGCCAACGGGATACCGAGGGCAAGCACGACCAGCGCGCCGAACGATGCCAGCGCCAACCAGAATCGAGCGGACAAACGATAGTGGCGCCGCTCGTCGCGCTCGCGCCCGATCGCCCGCAAGACGGTGAGCAGGTAGGTGACACCCACCATCACCAACGCGAGTGTCGTGACGATCCACGGCATGAAACCAGCTTGGCAAACGGGCCCGCTCCTGTCGAGTACGATGCGCCGTGACCGACACCCGCCCCTTTCGCGTCCTTGGTCTTCAACAGGTTGCCGTCGGCGGTACCGACAAGGACGCGCTGCGCGGCCTTTGGTCTGACCTGCTCGGCGTACCGATCAAGGGCCACTACCGCAGCGAGCGCGAGAACGTCGACGAAGACATTGCCGTGCTCGGTGCGGGCATCGGCCAAGTCGAGCTGGACCTCATGGTTCCCATCGATCCGGAGGCCAAGCCTCGAGTGCACACGCCGGCCTTGAACCACATCGGCCTGTGGGTCGACGATCTCGCGTCCGCCGTCGAATGGCTGACCGGGCGCGGCGTGCGCTTCACCCCTGGGGGGATCCGAAAGGGTGCCGCCGGCCACGACGTCGTCTTCATCCACCCCCGTGGGTCCGACGATCTTCCGCAGTCGGGGCAAGGCGTGTTGATCGAGCTGGTGCAGGCCCCCGACGACGTGATCGCCGCTCACTGATATCCTCGGGCCGCATGACGCGTCGGAGCTTCTATCCCGAGATCGAGCCTTTCGACGCGGGGATGCTCTCCGTGTCCTCGGTGCACACGCTGTACTACGAGCAGTCGGGCAACCCGAAGGGCAAGCCGGTCGTGTTTGTGCACGGGGGGCCTGGCGGCGGCACCGACGGCAAGCAGCGTTGCTTCTTCGACCCTTCCGTCTATCGGATCATCTTGTTCGACCAGCGCGGGTGCGGACGCAGCACGCCCCACGCCTCCCTGGAGGACAACACAACCTGGCATCTCGTGTCCGACATGGAGCGGCTGCGAGAGCACCTCGAGATCGAACGCTGGCAGGTGTTTGGGGGCTCGTGGGGCAGCACGTTGGCCCTGGCCTACGCGGCAAAACACCGTGAGCGCGTCACCGAGCTCGTGCTGCGTGGGATCTTCATGCTGCGTCCCTCGGAGCTGCACTGGTTTTACCAAGAGGGTGCGTCAGCCATCTTCCCGGAGGCCTGGGAGCACTACCTGGCGGCCATCCCCGAGGCGGAGCGCGGGAACCTCATCCAGGCCTACTACACACGCCTGACGTCCGACGATCCCGACGTTCGCACCGCAGCCGCGCGCGCGTGGAGTATCTGGGAGGCCGGGACCAGCTTCCTCCAGCCCAGCGACGACTACGTCCTGCACGCGGGCCAAGACAAATTTGCGACCGCGTTCGCCCGCATCGAGTGCCACTATTTTGTGAACGGGGGCTTCTTTGAAGTCCCCGATCAGATCCTGCGCGACGTGCCGCTCATCCGCGATATCCCAGGCGTCATCGTGCAGGGGCGCTACGATGCGGTTTGCCCCGTGACCTCGGCGTGGGATCTGCACCGCGCCTGGCCGGAGGCCCAGCTCGACATCATCAGCGACGCCGGCCACTCGGCCTACGAACCAGGCATCGTCGACGCCCTCATCACCGCCACCGACCGTTTCGCCAAAGGCTGACCCGTGACCGACCTCTATCCGGAAATCGAGCCTTACGAGCGCGGCATGCTGCGCGTCTGCGACACACACGAGCTGTACTACGAGCAGTCGGGCAACCCGAACGGCAAGCCGGTCGTGTTCCTCCACGGTGGTCCCGGCGGCGGCACCGAGCCACGCCATCGGCAGTTCTTTGATCCATCCGTCTACCGGATCGTGCTGTTCGATCAGCGCGGGTGCGGTCGGAGCACGCCGCACGCTTGCTTGGTCGACAACACGACCTGGCATCTCGTGCAAGACATCGAAACCCTGCGCGCCCATCTCGGCATCGAGCGGTGGCAGGTGTTTGGGGGGTCCTGGGGCAGCACGCTCGCGCTGGCCTACGGGCAAAAGCACCGCGATCGCGTCACCGAGATGGTGCTGCGCGGCATCTTTACGTTCGCTCCCGACGAGATGGACTGGTTTTACCGCACGGGGACGCGGGTCCTGTTTCCCGATGCCTACGAGGATTTTGTCGGGCTGCTTCCGCCCGAGGAGCGGGACGACCCGATCACGGCGTATCACGCGCGGCTGACCTCCGACGACCCGCAGATACGCGCCGCGGCGGCGCGCGCGTGGAGCATTTGGGAGTGCCGCGTGGCCACGCTGGCCCCCGACCCCGACCTGGTGATGCACTGCGACGACACTGCGTTCTCGCTCGCATTTGCACGGATCGAGTGCCACTACTTCGTCCACGGCGGATTCCTGGATTCTCCGCACCAGCTCATCGAGCAGCTCCCCAAGCTGCACGATGTGCCTGTGACGATCGTACACAGCCGCTACGACGTGATCTGTCCCATGCGCAATGCATGGCGGCTGCACCGCGCCTGGCCTGGCTCCAAGCTCGTGACGGTCACCGACGCCGGGCACTCGGCCAATGAGCCAGGCGTAACCCGGGCGTTGGTCGCCGCCACCGACGCCTACCGGCCTTTTCCACGCTAGGCCGCTGCGGGGCCGCTTCGCGGGGCGAGTCCACCATCCCGCTGCGCCAATGGGCTGGCGGGATTGCTGAAGTTGTCGCAGGATGTCCAGCATGTTCGCGGAGGACAGGCCTCGCACGGCGCCCACCATGGCGCAGCGCGTGCATGTTATGGGCGCCTCCGGCTCGGGGGTCACCACGCTGGGGCGGTCGCTGACCGACTCGACCGCGTGGCCCTACTACGACACCGACGATTTTTACTGGCAGCCGACCGACCCGCCCTTTCGGATGCGGCGCAGCCCCGAAGACCGCCTGCATCGACTGTCCGATGCACTGCTGGGGTCGGAGCAATGGGTCCTGGGCGGCGCCATCGATGGCTGGGGAGACCCACTCATCGCCCGGTTCGACCTGGTCGTGTTTTTGGAGGCCCCAACCGCGACTCGGCGCGCACGTCTGTCCAACCGAGAGCGCGGGCGCTTTGGCGACCGCGTTGCCGAGGGCGGCGACATGCACGCGCAGCACCAGGCGTTCTTGGCGTGGGCCGATGGATACGAGGCAGGCGCGAACCCGCAAGGTCGCAGCCGCGCGCGGCACGAAGCGTGGCTGCGCAACGTCGACCAGCCGATCTTGCGACTGGATGCGACGCAGGACGTCGAGGTGCTGAAGATGCTGGTCCTGGCCGCGCTGTAGGCGGAGGCAGGACCACGCGTTCGCAGTGGGCCCGCTGTTGCTTTCCGATATCGCGCGATACAACCGTGCGCGGTGACGCTCGCGATGCTCCTCGGCACGCTCGGCCTGTTGGGCCCGACACCGAATCCGCCTGCGAACACCGCCCGATTCGACGTTGAAGGGGCTGATGCGTGTGGCGGCGCAGCGGCGCTCCGCGAAGCGGTCGACGCCATGCTGGGCCCCACCGCCGCCGAGCCTCCAACGCTCCGCGTGCACGTGCACGAGATAGACGAGCGCTGGAGCGTCGACCTCCAGGTATCCCAGCCCGACGGATCCGAGGCGAGCCGCCACCTGGAGACGGAGACCTGCACCGCCGCATTGGATGCCACCGCGGTCGTCATCGCGCTCGCGATGGACCCGACGGCGCTGGCGACCGCCGCCTCCGTTGCGGCGGAGCCTCCGGCCGAGCAACGCACCGTGCCGGCTGTGTCGGCGACCCCCTCCGAGACCAAACCCGAACCACCGCTCGAGCCGCCTCCCGAGCCGCCTCCCGAGCCGCCTCCCGAGCCAGCGCCCGAGCCAAACCCGACGGTGTGGCGGCCTGCGTGGTCGGTCGACGTGGGTCTGGGGGGCTCCGTGGGCGTTGTGCCAGGCGGCGCCGCCACGCTGCGGGCAGCCGCGGACATCGGCGGCTCTGCGTGGGCAGCCGGCCTTGGCGGAACCTACGAACTCCCGCGGCGCGTGACGGTGGCGACGGACGCAGCGGCCCGGCTGCAACTATGGAGCGCCGACGCGTTCGGTTGTTTCGTCGTTCGGCCAGCGCCGCGCAGCGCGGTCGCGTTCCCACTTTGCGGAGCGCTGCACGCAGGCTTGATGCTGGGTCGCGGAGAGGGGGCGGGCATCGCGGCCACATCAGGCTCGACGCCCTGGGTCGCCGCGGGGCTCGCGGCCAAGGTCCGGTGGCACAGCGCAAAGCGAATCGGCGCGTTTGCCGGGCTCGAAGCGCTGGCTATCCTGCGTCGTCCCACCTTTGTGCTGGGCGGGGTCGGGCGTGTTTGTTGCTCGAGCCCGGTCGCTGCCGTCCTTGTAGCGGGCATTACCGTCGGGCGAGCCTCGCGCGGAAAACCCGGCCGATCCGCAGCCGCAACAGAAACGGCACGGCTGCGACACTTACCCAAGGGGCCCTCGTTCCGTGCGTCGCGCGTTGGAGACTGACCACACCAAAGAGCCGGAGTCGGACGACCGCGCGCTGGTCGAGAGGCTCTATCTCGAGCATGCCGCGTTTGTGTGGCGTGTCGCAGCGCGAATGGGGGTCGATGTCGGCGAGCGAGAGGACCTCGTGCAGGACGTTTTTGTGGTCGTGCATCGCAGCTACAACGGCTACCAGGGCCGCGGTGCGGTGACATCGTGGCTGTACGGAATCGTGCGTGGCCTTGTCGCCAACCGGCGCCGCCGGGCCGGCACCGTCGCCCGTCACCTGCGCGCGGTGCAGTCGCCCGTCAGTGTCGACCCCGTCGCGGGCGCCGATGCGGCGGACGCTATCGCGCGCTTCACCGAGCAACTCCCCGAGACACAGCGCGTCGTATTTGAGCTCTCTGAGATCGAGGGCATGTCGGGCCCCGAGCTCGCCGAGGCACTCGACCTCAACCTCAACACGGTCTACACGCGGCTCCGCGCAGCCCGTCGCGCCTTCCGAACGTTCGCCGAGCGAGAACTCCGCCTCACCCCTGGGGGTCGCCGTGGATGAAATCGAACGCTACCAGCGAAGCCTGGTCTCCGCGGCGCGTCTGCAAGAGGGCCCCGCGCCTGCAGCGTTCGATCGCATGCGGCAGCGCATGCTTGCGCGTATCGACAGTGGCGACCCGGGTCCTCGTATCGAGCCGCCAGCCTCGGCGGCGCACGATGATGAGTCCCAGCCCAGCCGCCGTTGGATCTGGTGGTCGCTGGGTGCTGCGCTGGCGACCGCTGCCCTCATCGCGCTGTGGTCGGGGCCCCAAGGCTCCACGCAGATGCTTGTGCAAGCCCCCGACGCCGCGCCCATGGTTGGAGACCCCACCGAGCAACAAGGGGCTGCGCAGCAACGCAAGCCGAGCCGCGGCCGCACCACAACACGTGCAGCCGTAGCCGCTCCCGAGATCGATCCGCTCCCTGCGGCGCCCACGGAGGCACAAGCCGCCGAACCTGTGCCGGTTGAGCGCGTCGCACCACCCGAGCCACGCGTTCGCCGAAAACCCACCACGTCGGCACCGACCGCATCTCCAAGCCCGCCCGACCGCACCGCTGCGATCACCCCCGCTCCCGCGTCGGCCACCTCCGCGACGGATGTGGCCGGCGAGGCCGCGCTGATGCAATCGGTCCAACGGGCTCTCGCAGCCAACGACCTCCCAACCGCGCGGCGGCAGCTGTCGCGCTACTCCAAGCAGTTCCCCAACGGGGTGCTCGCTCCCGAGGCTGCCGCCGTCCGCATCATCGTCAATTGCCGGCGGCAGACGGGTGGGTCGTCGGCCGCGGCCGCGGCGTACGTAAAACGGCACCCGTCCTCCCCGATGGCCAAGCGAATCCGCCGCGAGTGCGTCTCGCCCAGCACCCCGTGACGCGGGGCCGAGGGTGTGCACCACAGCCTGCTAGGCAGGCCCGACCAGCGAGAGCAACTCTGCGTAGCTGTTCTGCTGCTGCGCGGGACAATGGGCCGCATGCCGGGCCGCACAGCTCGGGGCGGCGACCAGCATCTCGCAGGTGTCGGTGAACTCCGCGTCATCACTCACGAACCCCTGGTTGAGCAAATCGGCAGGTGCATCGACGTGCTCGAGTCCCATCGTCGAGCCAACCTCTCGGGCGACGCGCGACGCAACACTGCCGATGCTCGCACCGCCCTTGCTCGCGAAGACAAACGCGACGCTTGTCGGGTTGCCGTCGCCGCAGTCCAGCGGCGCAATGGCAGCCGCGCCACCGAACGGGTTCGTGGGCGTGACCACAACCATCGCGTAGTCCCCGCTCTGTGGACGCTCGCTCGTTGCGAACATGTTCAGGCCCGCGAACTTGTCCTGAACAGCCGACACAATGGCTCCCTGCTCGGCCCCTTCACCAAACGGGTCCAGTGCCATCGCCATCTGCCCGATGCTCGTAACATCGGCCGTGGCATCGTCCACCCCCTGCGTCAGCGTCGGGCCAGCAAAGTTGATGAACACGACGGTAGCGTCCACGGGGGGCTGATTGCCGGTTGATCCGTCGGTCTCTCCATCGCCCGTGTCGGGGCTCGTGTCGGTACCCGACCCCTCCTCACCCGTGTCTGCGGTGTCGACACTCGACGTCGCCTCCCCTTCGGTTCCGCCGTTGCCGCCTCCCGTCGCCGCCGCAGAAGTCATCGACTCGGACGCGGTCGGGAGGCCGCCGCTCTCCGTGGCGCTCCCCGTTGACGCGGAGTCCGTCTCGGCATCGCCCAGCGAGACATCCGGGCCTGGGCATCCGGCGAGGGAGAAGGTGGCAATCAGGACCGCACAAGCACGTCGCATGACCCATGAGTGTCACGTGGAGAGGCTATCCGTTGTCGCATCGTCGTTTTTGCGAGCCAACCGCGGGAACGACTGGCCCGATCCCGTGTGCCCTGCGCGCCTCGTACGCCCGGACCATGCGTTGTCCACTCATCGTTCCGTGCGGTAGCGTCATGAAGTGGCGCAGGACATCGCGACGAGATGGCATGGGCTGGTCGACCTCGCGAAGGCCCACGGGCTCGAGCGCGGGGCATACACCGTGCCGCGCGGGTTGCAGTGGGCGCGCACAGCAGCGCCGCAGTACGGGATCGAGCTGGGCCCGGCGCCGGCTTCGTACTTGGCGCTGATCGAATCGGTCGGCGGTTGTCCGGTCTTTGGGCTGTCGTACTACGACCGCGATGGTTGGTCGTTCCTCCCGCCGTCGGCGCAGGAAGTGCTGAGCACCAATCTTCCGACGCCCGACGACGTCTGGCCCGAGGCCGACGACGACAGCGTCATCCACTGTCCGTTTGTGTTGTTTGCGGGCTTCGATCTGTCCGATATCGAAGGATGGGCGTTCGGCCCCGACCCTGCCAGCGGGGAGACCATCGTGTGGGTTGTCGAAGGTGGCATGCCCCGCACGCCCCACGGGCCGTTCGCCGCATGGTTCTCCGAGCGCCTCGATGAAGCGCAGCAGCGCATCAGCGGCGCAAGCGAGGTTGACATCAAAGCCTGGCAGCAGGAGCTCGCCGACGAGGACGACCCACACCGTTTGATCGACTATTCGATCGAGCGCCAGCTCTCAGACATCACAAAGCGCACCGACACCGACCGGGCGCTCACGTGGTTGGTCGACACATCGACGAGCCCGTACCGCTACGGGCTTTGGAACACGGCGCAAGCGCGGTGGCAGATCGAACCTCGCCCGATGTACGGGGTCAGTCCGTTCACCCGCGGCGTCGCCGAGGTCATCACTGGCGACGCGGGCAGTGCCTACGGCGGCCCTTGGGTCCGTATCGACCCGCACGGCAACCGGGTGTGAACTCCCTGCTAGACGCAGCGAGACTGCGCCTAAATCACGCTTGGGCCGCCCACGCCGCGCTCCCCACGAGGGCCGCGACCCATGTCATCAGCGCCACGACCACGACCCAGCCAACCCGCAGATCTGTTGGGCGCAGGAGCGTGGACGGCGTGGACCTGTCGCCTTCGTTGCGGGCGTGGTGCGCAAACACCTGGTAGTGGGCAACCGTAGACCACACCAGGGCGGCGGCGTTGAGGATGACCCAGACCGGGTCGACCGGATCCATGGCGAGCATAGGGCGGCCAAACAGCCACAGCGCGGCCGCCCCACCACCCGCAAAGACCATCGCGCCCAAGATCCGTACCCCGATGCCACCACCGCCTGCGACGATTGCAGCGGCCGCTGCACCGACAGCCATGCCGCCAAGCTCGGCAAAGCACTCATCGACGAAGAACTCCCACGCGCCCCACTGCAGCAGCAGCGTCGAGATCAGCAGGAGCACGGGGGTCCCGAACGTCACGGCGAGGGCTTTGAGCGGTTGAATCGGGAACGAAAACGCCGCCGCCGTAAAGCCGACGAACATCACCACTGAGATCGCACTCAGTCCAAACGTCTTTCCCGCGGCCGCCAGCGCACCCGCACCCGTCGCCGCATCGAAGCCCAGCAGCAGCCCCGCCGAGCCCAACGCGGGCAGGGCCATCAACGACAGCAAGCGGGTCCACATCAAGACCCGGTGGGGGGCGGAAGGCATCGGGTTCCGTGAGGCCCATAGTAAGTCGACGACACAAACGCGTCGACCCGAGACTCGCGGCCCCACGCCACGCAAGGCCCCCCGATGCGCTCGGGACACCGCGAGACACAGCCCCCCGGGCGAAGTACGCTTGGCGTTGCCATGATGCAGCTCAGACTCCAGTGCAAGCGCTTGGTGGCGTGCCTTCCTCTCATCTTGGCAACGATGTCCGGATGCAAGGCGGTGCAGGCCGAGCGCATCGCACTCATGCAAATGCAGGCGGCAGGAGATGGACTCGTCGTGGTGGGCCACATCCCCGATGAACTCACCGGAGAGCAAGGGCTGGGGCGCATCGGACTGATGGACACAAAGGGCGTCATCCATCACAAGCTCGATGAGCGAACGGTCTTCGCCATCGAGGGCATCACGCCAGACGTCATCTGGGTGACACGCAAGACCGCCACCAACGATCTGAGTGCCAACGCGATTGACACGCTCGCGCCCAAGGCAGGCATCACCGAGGCTCTTGACGGCCACCCCGTTTTATCGACCGCCTATGACGTTCTGGGCACACACGACGGTAAGGCCGTCCTGCAAGGCGCGGACAGCCGCAGCTACACCATCGACGCCACGGGTGCGGTAGCCAAGCTCCCCGAGGGGGCCACCGTGTCCAAGCCAGCAACGACGACGGGCGGAAAGCGCGACCAGGTGCGGCTCAACCTCGAGCCGATTCCAAAGAAGGGAAGCGACCGCAACGTCAAGATCCACGCAGAACTCGACAACCCGTCGTTGTTCTCCGACAGCGCCGCGGTGCTCGGCAAGGACTCACCCGATATCCTCGTGCAGAGCACCGCGTTCGCCACGGGCTCGGTCTCGTCGCAGCTGAGCCGCGTCGCGGCCTCGGGTGAGGTGCTCTGGAACGCGACGCTCGCCGATCTGGCCGCCCCCGTGGCTGTCGCCGACGCAGAGCTCAAGCTCGTCGCTCTCACACCGTTGGGGGATGCAACATGGCTGCTGATTCGAGCGTCCAAGACAAGTCGGCAGCAGCAAACCGACTACTACGAGGTGGAGCACCGACTGGTCCGGCTCGATGCGAGCAACGGGAAGGCTGCTGAGGCGCACACCGTGAAAACCAAAGGCTAGAGCGATCGGCTCCGGCTACGGATGCGCCGCCAGCCAGGCATCAAACTCGGCCCGGGCTTCGGCATCCGGGACCTCGCTCTTGGCAAACGCCGCACGCGCGGCCTCGGCGAGCTTGCGCGCGCGCGTACGTTGGGTGCGGTCGGGCCATAGCGTCGTTGCCAAGGCGAACGCGGCGTGAGCCCGAAGTTGATCCGAGTCCTGCTCACCCGCTGTCTCCCATGCTCGCTCGAGCACCGACAGCGCGTCGTCGAGCTTGCCTTGCTCCACCAGCACCTGGCCCAAGTCGACCTCAGCCCACGCCGTCTCGCTGTGACTTTCGCCAAGCACCTTGTACTGGATGGCCAGGCTCGCTCGGAACTCGACCTCGGCCTCTTCGAGCTTCTGCTGGGCTTGGAGGATGTTCGCGAGATTGCTGCGCACCGTCGCAAAGTGCGGGTGGTCTGCGTCGAGCTGGGTACGCATCGCGGCAAGGCCCGCCGTGACCTCGGTTTCGGCCTCTTCGTGCTTCCCCATCGCGAGCAGCGACCTGGCGAGGTTGTGGCGCAAGAGCGCAACTCGCAGGTGATCCTCGCCGAGCGTTTGCCGCGATAACGCCAGGGCCGCACGATACTCCCGCGCAGCTTCGGCGTGCTCACCTTGGCCCTGAAGCGCGTTGGCGAGGTTGTTGCGGGACTTGGCCACGTGCGGATGATCTTCGCCCAGCAGTCGAATCCGAAGCTCCAGCGCAGCACGATGCTGTAGCGCCGCTTCGTCGTACTTTTGTTGGCTCGTCAGAACATTGGCGAGGTTGCCCAGCGACGCGGCCACCAGGGGGTGGTTGTTCCCAAACGCGCGGCGTCGCACCACGAGCGCGGCGCGGTACTCCGCTTCCGCCTCCTCCTGCTTGCCCTGCAAGATGAGGGTGTTGGCCAGGTTGCTTCGCGATGCCGCCGTTTCGAGATGTTCATCGCCAAGCACCTCGCGGCGAAGCGCCAACGCGGCCCGATGCTCGCGCTCGGCCTCGGCGTACTTGCCCTGACCCAGCCGGATGATGCCCACGATATTCCGCAGGGATGCACTTTCGAGCTCCGTGCCGCGCGAGAGGCCCTCGACGATCTCCCGCAACCCCAGAGCCTCGCGATACCGCTTTTGGTGCGCCCCCACGACGTACATGAGCTGCAGCGATGCCAACCGCACCACGTCCCACTGGCGCTGGCGAGCCCCCGTCCGCCGCACCCGTCGATACGCCGCCTCGGCTTCGTCGTACTCGCCCAGTTTTTCGTGGGTCGCACCGAGTTGAACCGAGACCTCCGTTCGAGCGGGCTCGTAGCTCACGCCCTCGAGTCCGGCTTCGGCGCGGCGCACCGAAGCCATCGCTGCGTCGTAGTCCCCGGCCAGCCGATGGGCCTGCGCATCAGCGAGTGCGACATGGATCGCCTCGACGGCCGCGGCCTCATGCGGCGCCGGCGGCTCGACCGCCCGCTGGAGCGCGTCCGTGTCGGCGCACAAAGCCACAGCGGGCAGTCCGTCGACGAGCGCATCGGCTTGTTCGACGACCTGTGGCGTCGCTTCGCCCAGGACATTCAGCACGGCGTCCAGGCTCAGCCGCGCGCGGTGCAAGCAGGCCATCCGAAGATCCATGACGCGCTCGGACTGCTCGTATCTCCGCTGCGTCGACTCGCAGGCCTCGGTGTGCATCGCGACCCACTCCGAACTCCACGCGTCCAGCTTCGGGTTGAGGCGGTCCCAGGCTCCCGCTGCGTACGGCACGTCCGTCCGCAGTACCGCCGCCTGCACGTCGGCGCGGCGAGCGTCGTTCCAAACCGCCCCCATCGTCTGCGCCGCTCCCGTACACAGCTCCGAACGCGGCGCGCGATACCCGGCAACCCCCACGCCGCCGGCGACCGCAAGCACGACGCCGCCGGCAAGTGCGCGCCGCCGGGTGGGGTCGCTGGATAGCGCAGCAACGAGTGCCTCCATGCTCGGCCACCGTGCCGCCGGATCGTGACTGAGGCCGCGGTCGACGGCGCGTCGCAACCAACGGGGGACTCCGCTCCCCTTCGGCGTAGGCTGTCGCGTCCCGTCCGTCACGGCGACCAGCAACGCGACGGCATCGGCGCCAACAAAAGGGCGCTCGCCGAACAGCGCCTCCCACAACGCTACGCAATAGCTGAACTGGTCGGTCCGCTCATCGGCCGGACCCTGCGCTATCTGTTCGGGGGCCATATACGCCGGAGTGCCCACAAGGGCCCCCGCGCGGGTGATATCGGCAAACGGCTCCGCAGCCCCGCTCACCAGCGGATCCTCGTCCGCCGACGCGGGCGCCTCAGACAGCTGGACGGTGCGGGCGAGTCCAAAGTCCATCACGACAGCCCGGCCCCTGTCGTCGACCATCACGTTGTCAGGCTTGATGTCTCGATGAAGCAGGTCCTGGTCGTGGGCCGCGGCCAGCCCCCGGCCCACTTGCACAAACACCGCCACGACCTCACGCCACGACCGCCGCTCGGTCGCAAGCCACGCGCGGAGGGTCTTGCCCTGTACGAACTCCATGGCGACAAAGACCTGGTCATCGTGGGTCCCCACGTCGTGCACGTTGATGACGTTGCGGTGAGAGACCTTCGCCATCGCTTGAGCCTCGCGCTGGAGTCTCGCCCGAGCCGTCTCGGTCTCGTCGCCGTCGGCTCGCAGAAACTTGAGCGCAACCTTGCGATCGAGCTCCGGGTCGTACGCCTCGTACACGACCCCCATCCCGCCCGCGCCGAGCGTGCCGAGCACGACCAACCTCCCGACGACGTCGCCCCGCTGTCGCTCCCGCCGGGCTGGTCCCGTTCCCCGCGCGTAGGCGCTGCGGGTCGAGATGGTCGCCGGAACGTCCGCCCTGCCCGTGGCCAGGCCTTCGTCGCTGGCGGCCAAGGTAGGGTCCGCACCAAACGGCTTGGCGTCGTCGTCCACCACGCGGACGCAATGCTACAGGCAAGCACGGTTCCCTGCTTTGCGTCGCAGCTCCACCCAGGTCGGCAGCCCAAAGACCAAGCTCCCGTTTCCCAAGCTTCCGTGCGAGGTAGCGGCGCTTGTGCCGGAGCGCTGCAGTGTCTGTCGCGGTCCATTCGGACGCCTCGGGCCCATGCAACGTTGGATCTCCAAGAGGGTGGCTACGGGCGTCATGCCGCTGCTGGTGCAGGCTTGCTCCAACGCGTGCATCGAGACGATCCCGGACACGACGGACAGCGACAGGCTGCGACCCCATCGCGGCTGAGCGCTTCACGGGTTGACTCCAGCCCGCGCTGCCGGGAACGGGCGCCCTCTGCTAGGCTGACGACATGGCTTGGATTCGGGGAGCTTGGCTGTGCGCACTGCTTGCAGCAACGGGGTGTCCCGACAACCCCACCCCGAGCGACGCCACAGGGAGCAGCGGACCCGGCGCCACCACGAGCGCAACGGGCACCACCGCGGTGACCCCATCCGAGAGCACCAGCACAACGGCCGCGGCGGACAGCACCTCGGGCGACGACGACGACACGTCGGCCACGTCGGCCACGTCGGACGACGCGACGACGACGGGGAGCCCTGCGGGGCAAGGCCACATCCGCCTGCTGATGCGGGCTGGCGGGCGACTCGGTGCTGGCTCCACCGACCTGTCCGTCTACGACTACGACGAAGGGCGGGTCGATCAGTCCACCGTCCATCGGGCCCTCGACGAAGGGCGCTTGGTCCAGAGCTTCGGCCTGTCCGCCGCGCGCACGTTTGTGCACTACAAGACCATCGCGGAACGTCGCGACGACGAGCGCGCCTTCATTGCCGGGTACGCCGACGGATCGACCGACGCGGCCCTGCGGATCAACACCGCGCCAGCCCCCGCCCCTGGGTTGGTGGGGCCGCCGCAGTTCACAAGCGACGACGGTACCGCCGCGTTCTTTGCGTCCGCGTCTGAGGGTGGACCCGGCATCTGGCTCAGCGACACCACAAACGACGCGGCCCCCGTGCTGGCTCACCCAGCCCTGGGCAGCGGGGATGACGTGACGTTCTCGTTCGCGGTTGGACCTGCGGGAGTCGCCATCACGGGTGACTTCTCGGGGAGCGATCTCAACAACCTCTATCTGGCATCGTCAGACCCCGCGGTTGCCGGGCCCGTGACGCAGCTGACATTCCACGCCGACCCCGCGCAACGCATCGCCCCCGCGTCGATCGGTTGGACGCCCGATGGGTCGGGGCTGATCTACCGAGCGGATGCCGACATCGACGGCCTCAACGAGCTGTGGTGGGTGGCGGCCACGGGGCGCGCGGCCCCCGTTCGGATCCACACCCCATTGGCCCGTACGGATGCACTGTCGACCGTCCGTCTGGCACCCGACGGGCGCGCCGTCGCCTACCGCGTCACGACCGACGCGGGTGGCGAGATCTACGTCGCCGACCTCGACGGCAAGGGTCCCTCCGCCGCTGTACGCGTAAGCACACCGACAGACGGCGCTGCGTTTAGCAACTCGCTGATCTGGTCCGCCGATAGCGACGGCTTGATCTACACCGCGGAGCACAACACGCCCGGCAAGCGCGACGCATACTTCGTCGACATGTCGGGCGCGACGCCCGGCACCCCAGAGCGCATCAACAGCGAGCTGGCCGCAGGCGGTGCGGTCGTCTCCGTGGTCTTTGGGCCCGACGGCGACTACCTGTACTACGTCGCTCCGCAGGCACAGGCGGCAGCCGAGTTGTTTCGCGCCCCGCTCGTCGATCAAGTCCCAGGCGTCACCGAGCGGATCAGCGGACCGCTGACGGACGGTGGCTCGCTCTCCGGGGAAATGGTCTTCGCCCCCGACGGCAGCGCCTTGCTGTACACCGGCAACGCGGACGACGCCGACCACACGGAGCTTTTCCTGCTGTCCCTGGGCCGTCGTACGGGCGCGGCTATCAAGGTGAACGCGGAGCTCGATCCGGGGTTTGACGTTCAGTCCGCGAGTCGTTTTTCGGCCGACGGATCGATGATCGCGTACCGCGTGCGCGCGCAAGACGCGACCACAGCGACGCTGCTCGTCGAAGACCTGACCGACGGCCCCGCAAACCCCATCGCCGTGGACGAGAGCGTGCAGGGGTTCGTCGTGCTGCCCACGCGCTGAGCTACATGCAGGCCCCGAGCGTCTCGGCCGGCAAGTACAGCGACGCACTGATGTCGGCGCAGGAACCCGCCGAGCAGGCGTCGGCTGCTGGGTCACACATTTCGCGGCAAACATCCTCGACGCAGGTGACGCCCGAAACACACTGCGCCATGTCACAGGCGCCGCCCACATCCACGGCCCCAGCGTCGTCGCAGGTGAAGGCAACGCCCCCGATGGCCCCGCCCCCGAGAATGTCGCAGGTGAACCCCGGCCCGCAGTCGGCCTCAACAGGATCGCAGGCATCGTCGGCGCCGAAGCAGAACCCACTGTGCCACTGCGGCTCGGTCTTGGCCTGACAATCGGCTGGCACTCCGCCGCACGCGGCCGGATCTTGCTCGAAGCACAACGGCATACACACGGCGCTGGCTCCACCGTCGAGCGCCACACAGGCGGCCGCAGTCGCGCAGCCGCCCAAGGCTGCCTTGTCGCACGGCCCCCCGTCGGCCACGCAGGCCCCTACCCCAGGGTCGCCGGGCGTCGGGACGCAGGTCTCACCCATGCCGCATTCGGCACCCATCGGTGGCGTGCAGGTCACCCCACAGATGCCGTCGGACTCGACACCGTCGAGCAGCAGACATGTCTCGCCGCCGCAGTCCCCATCGTCCATGCAGCCCGCACCGCACGCTCCGTTGCCCTCGATAAACGGCTCGAGGTTGAAGTTGACGTCGGCATCCACGGGGAGACACGCAAAGTTGCCCTCGCACGACTGGCCGGCCGCAGGATCACACGCCAGCCCACACACCCCGATGCCTTCTCCAGCGACGAGGCAAAGCTCGTCGCCCGGGCAACCCGAGGGGTCGGCGTCCGGGTCGCAAAAGACGGTCGCGCCTTCGAGGCAGACGCCCAGGATCCCCGACTCGGCTCCCGGCACGATGACGCCCAAGTCCACGCACGCGCGCTCCTCTTCGGGGCACATCGGATTTGCGGGGTCGCAGGTCGGGATGCAGCTGAACACGTCGTCGACCTCTGTCTCAAGGCACAAGCTGCCCTCCACGCAGAACTCGCCCGCGCCCGTGGGGTCACACGCTTCGCCCGGCCCAGCAGGGCCGAAGTCGACGCAGGCACCGCCCAGCAGCTCATTGATCGGTTGGCACGCCTGCCCGCGCGGGCAGTCCTGCTCGAGCACACTGCAATCGCTGCACGTGCCGATCTCATCGCTGAGTCCGATGCACTGGCTGCAGCCGTCGGGCAGCGCCTCGCCAGGCGCACACCACTGCTGGCAGCGCCCCGCGTCGTCTCCGTCGAGGTCGGTCCCTAGGCAACCCGAACCCGAGTCGCACGCAAGTGCGCCCGCAGGGCCACACGAGGCGCCGACATCACCGCCCGGGCCCGGCACACAGGCCGTGCGAAGCGGCTCGACACTCAGGACGGCACACGTGTCACCGCCCCCGCAGGGATCCCCGTCCAAGAACGCGCAGTCATCCACGTTGAAACACGCGAGCTGATCGGTCGATCCGTCCGAGAGACACACATCATCGTCCCCACAGGGGTCGCCCGAGACGGCCGTATTCGAGCATGCGGGACGGCAGTAAAATCCACTGGCTCCGCTACCCGAACAGATGCCGACTTCGCACGGGTCGGTATCGCGCGGGTCGCAGGGCAGCAAGGCGTTCGCCATCGGGCCACCCGAGCTGTCGTCGAGACCATCATCCGACTCCGAATCCCCGGGCGTCGCTGCGCTTGTTGTGCCGCTATCGGCACCACCCGAGCCCGTAGCGGTCGTTCCGTCCGTGCCGCCCGATGACCCATCGTCACCGCAAGCCACCAACGCACAAATACTCAGCACCGTGATTGTCTCAGTCCACTTACGCATTTTCGAGCACCCCCGTTCGCCCCAGGGTATGCAACAAAAAGCCCGCGTCCAACTGCGCGGATTCGCTGCGGGTGGTCGTGTGTGTGTCGCAAGTTGCAACGCACAAATCGATGCAGCTTCCAACACCGCGCGCGGGTTCGTGGGGTAGCGTTGGGTCGTCGGGCCTCACAACTGTGATGAGAACACACGTCTATCCCCTCTCCGTACTGTTTGCCCTCAGCGCGTGCAGCCCTACCGGCAGCGGGCAGCTTGAGAAGACGCTCCCGGACGAAGGCTCCGGTGAAGGCGGAGCCGGCGATGCGGGGTCGGACGATGCTGCCGAACCAGAGGCCGAACCCGCCGCGCCGCCGCCCCGTCCCGAGCCTCGGTTCGCGCACGGCAACGTTGTGGCGTACGGCGCGGGCGCGCTCATCATCCCGATGGACACCACGTATCAAGACGACGGAATGCTCCGCGCATTCGGGCTGGTCTACGCGCTGCTCACCGAGGGGATTCCTGTGCAGTGGATCATCGAGCCCGACAAGGCCGTCGGTGACGCAGACTTCAACGCCCAAGCCCAAGCCCTCGTCGCAGGCGTACCCGTGGGCGGATCCTTCTTCCACGACTACCGAGGCGGGCCCTTCGTCGTCGACGAGAGCGACGCGGCCGCCGCGTTGCCGATCGTACAGAACTGGCAGACGACCTACCCCGAAGTCGAGGTTCACGAAGCGGTCGGGCTCTTCTCCGGCTTTGTGTCCAAAGAGCTCGTGGCCGCGCCCACGATCGCCATGTTCGCCGACGGCAACCAGAAGATCGCACGCGGCTACATGCAGGCCGCGGGTATCCCGGACTCGGTCGGCGACCTGGGTTGGCCGGACGGGAGCCCGGATATGCTCACTGTCGCCGAGGTCTCAGGACCCAGCGACGTCATCCATGACGACGGTGCGCTCTTCGACGCGGACGGCGACCCAGCCTACTGCCAGCTCATGTCGATGCATTGGGGCGTCAACGATGCTGAAGACGATCCCGAGGTCGTGGCCGAGGTGCGGGAGTACCTCAACAACCCCGTCCACTTCTTTGCCGAGTGCCAGGCAGTCAACGCCTTCGAGAATCTCGTCCCGCATGGCTTTTTCCTGACGCCCAATGGATTTGAGATCGGCAACGAACCCGACGACGTCGACTTCCACAACAGTGATCAGCCATACGCGCAGATGGATGGCCTCTTTGAGACGCGCGGCGGCAGTGAGCCGTCGTACACGCTGCCGCCCGGCGACAGCTACCTCGCCGGAGACATCGTGATGATCACCGAGCAAGGCACGCCCGAAGGGGTTCAAGACATCTGGATGACGGGGTACCTCGACGGTCTTTGCCCGCCCGACGCAGAGGAGTGCGGTGGCGTGGGCAAGATCAGCTACCTCGGGGCGCACAGCTATCAAACCGATCTACCGATCTCAACCAACCCCGACTCTCAGGGGACCCGGCTGTTTCTCAACTCGTTGTTCGAGGCACCCTGCGCGAGCGCTGTGGGAGTCCCGTTCATCGAGATTCAAAAAAGCGGCCCCGCCGTCACCGCCGTGCCAGACGTGACCTACACGATCACGTACTCCAACGACTCCCAAAGCACAGCGCTCAACGTCACGATCACCGACGCCATTCCCCCCGGGTCCACGTATGTCGGTTCCTGCTGCGGCGGGGTCTACAACGCAGGCACTGGCGAGGTCACGTGGGACCTCGGCAACCTCGGGGGCGGCGAGGGCGATGGGCTCACCGTTGATGTCACGTTCGATGACTTCGGCGACTTCGACAATACGGCCCACGTCGACTACTACGCAGGCGTCACCAACTTCGGCGTCGACTCCAATGTCGTGAGCACGACCTACGCCGAAACCTGCATTGACGGGCTGCAGAACCAGGACGAGACGGGGGTCGACTGCGGCGGCGTCTGCCCCGGTTGCGGCGCGGGCGGGGGCTGCATCGTCCCCGCCGACTGTGTGTCGGAGGTCTGCACGGGGAACACCTGCCAAGCACCGACTTGCGTCGACGGGGTTGAAAACCAGAACGAGACCGACGTCGATTGCGGGGGCGTTTGCCCGGGCTGCGACGACGGCGGCGCGTGCATGCTGGGCGCGGACTGTGTGTCCGGCGTGTGCAACGGCAACGTCTGCCAGCCCGGCACTTGCATGGACGGCGTCGAGAATCAGGATGAGACGGACATCGACTGCGGCGGCGTCTGCCCTGCCTGTGGTGACGGGAACGGATGCCTCGGCCCCGCGGACTGCGAGTCTGGAGCCTGTGTCGGCAACGTTTGCCAGGCACCCACCTGCATGGACGATGTCCTCAATCAGGACGAGACCGACACCGACTGCGGCGGCGTTTGCCCTGCGTGTGACGACGGCGACGGCTGCGGACTCGGCAGTGACTGCCTGTCTGGGATCTGCAACGCCAACGTGTGCCAACCGGGGACGTGCATGGACGGGGTCCTCAACCAAGACGAGACCGACACCGATTGCGGTGGCGTTTGCCCCGCTTGCGACGATGGCGACGGCTGTGTGGGCCCCACGGACTGCCTTTCAGGCGTGTGCACGGGCAACGTCTGCCAGGCGCCCACGTGCATGGACGGCGTCCAAAACCAAGACGAGACCGCGACCGACTGTGGGGGGGCCGCGTGTCCACCGTGCGGAGGCGGCGGCGCATGCCTGGCGCCTGCGGACTGCGACTCTGGCGTCTGCGTCGGTAACGTCTGCCAAGCGCCCACGTGTATGGACGGCGCCTTGAACCAGGACGAGACCGACATCGACTGCGGCGGCGTCTGCCCGGCGTGCGCCGATGGAGCCGACTGCATCGCCGACACCGATTGCGACTCCGGCGTCTGCACGGGGGATGTCTGCCAGGCGCGCACGTGCATGGACGGCGTCCAAAACCAGGACGAGACCGGTTTGGACTGCGGCGGCGCGGTGTGCCCGGCCTGCGACACAGGCGGCGGGTGCGTTGACGGCAACGACTGCGTATCCGGCGTGTGCACAGACGACGAATGCCAAGACCCAACCTGCGACGACCGCGTCCAAAACCAAGACGAGACGGGCTTGGACTGCGGCGGCGCCGAGTGTCCGGCCTGCGACGATGGCAGGGGCTGCGTCGACGCCCGCGATTGCATTTCTGGCGTGTGCACCGACGATGAGTGCCAAGACCCGACCTGCGATGACCGCGTCCAAAACCAGGACGAGACCGATGTGGACTGCGGTGGCTCGTGCCGCGACTGCGATGGCGAGAGCACAGGCGGCGGGTCGGGCGGAATGACCTCGGGTGGCGGCTCCGACGGCGAATCGGGAGCGGACGCCGATGGAACCGCGGGTGGCGAGAGTGACGGCGCCAGCGGCGGCGGCCAGGCCGACGACGCAGGCGGTTCTGGCGGCCAGGCCGATGGAACCGGAGGATCGCCGCCCGCAGGCTCCGAGGGCGCGGGCACTGGCGATGGCGGACTCGCATTCGACGACGACTCGGGCGGTTGCGGCTGTCGGCAAGGAAGCGGCGCGCCCCCGAGCTACCTGCTGTGGGGCCTTGGCTTGCTGGGCCTACGCCGCCGTCGCCGAGCGTAACCAGGTCGTGGCCGCTACGGGGCCAGCCACTCTGAAACCTGCCGCGCGTAGTACGTCAAGATGATGTCCGCTCCAGCCCGGCGGATCGCGGTCAGACTCTCCATGACGACCTTCTGCTCGTCGAGCCAGCCGCGCTCTGACGCCGCCTTGAGCATCGCGTACTCGCCCGAGACCTGATACGCGGCCACGGGTAGCTCGGTGTGGTCGCGCACCATTCGGATGACGTCGAGGTAGGCGCCCGCAGGCTTGACCATGATCATGTCGGCGCCCTCGTCTTGGTCCAACGAGACCTCCCGCAGTGCCTCGCGCGCGTTGGCCGGGTCCATCTGGTAGGTCTTCTTGTCGCCGCTCTTGGGTGCCGAGTCGAGCGCGTCGCGGAACGGGCCGTAAAACGCCGAGGCGTACTTGACCGAGTACGCCAGGATCGAGACCTCCGTGTACCCCTCGTCATCCAACGCGTCACGAATCGCACCGACGCGGCCGTCCATCATGTCGCTGGGCGCGATGATGTCGGCCCCCGCGGCGGCCTGGCACAGCGCCTGCTGGCAAAGGACGTCGACTGTCTCGTCGTTGAGGATCCGCCCGTCGGGAGCCACGATGCCGTCGTGCCCGTCCGAGGAGTAAGGGTCCAGCGCGACATCGGTCACCACCATGATGTCTGGCCAACGGTCCTTGAGCGTAGCGACCGCGCGGGGAATGAGGCCCTTGCGGTTGTACGATTCGGTCCCCTCGCTGTCTTTGAGCAGGTCGTCGACCGCTGGGAAGAGCGCGATCATACGAACCCCCGCCGCATACGCACGCTCCACCTCCGCCATCATCCCGGGCAGCGGGTGGCGGAAGCAGCCCGGCATCGAGGGGATCGGGACCGCGACGTCGTCGTCCTCATGCACGAACAGCGGGTAGATGAAGTGCTCCGGCCCGACCAAGCTCTCGCGGAGTGCCGCACGAATCGCGGGCGACTTGCGGTTGCGACGGGGACGTTCACGGAGGTCGAGTGGTTGCGCCATGAAGCGCCGAACCTACCAGGTTTCTGACGGGACCAAAGGGTGACGCAGCGACGACCGCCGCGAGGGCCTAGGAACCCTCGCCGTCGTCGAGTGCGCGGCGGTGGCTCACCGATCGGTTGTCGGCGGCGGCGTACCGCCAGGGCAGCGCGACGTGCTCGGGATCGGCAAAGTCGATTCCAATACGCTTACCCGTCACGACCCGGTCGGGCGGCGCCGCGGCGTGGATCGTCAGGCCTCCCGCAGTGTGGAACGGGTGGTGCGTCCACGAGGTGTCGACCGCGAGTGCCTGGCCAACCTTGCCTGGCCCCGACAACGCTGACGGCCCCACTTTGCCCGCGCGCCGCGCCCGTATCGTCTCCAACCCGCGCACGGCCTCACACGACCGGATCAGTACTGCCTGCGCGTCTCCGCTTGCCCCCGTGACCACGTTGAGCATCTGGTGCATTCCGTAGCAGAGGTAGACATACGCACGCCCGGGCGGCCCCCACAGCGCTTCAGTGCGCGGCGTCTTGCCGGCTCGCGCGTGGCAGGCGGTATCCCCAGGCCACTTGTACGCCTCAACCTCCGTGATGCGCAGCACCACGTCGTCGCGACGGATCAGCGTGCCGAGCAGCTGCGGCGCAACCTCCAACACGTCTCGCGAAAAGTAGCTCCGCGGCAGCCGAGCGCCAAGGCGCGAACTCATGACCCTGTCGGTCCGCGCTCGAGGCCGCACGCCTCCGCCACGCCGTCCCGATACGCGAGCCACTGATCGAGGGTCTGTGCCAATGCCTGCACAACCACCTCCCGACGCGACGGTGGCGTGTAGTCGAGAATCATCCGCCATGCGGCACCCCGATGCCCGCCCTCGACCTCACGATGGACCTGCGTCAAGCCGAGCGCCTCAATCGGCAGCCCGTAGTGCTTGACCAGCGGATGCGCCTCCAGCGGCGGCACCGGGCGCTTTGGTGCGTCAGGGTCGAGCTCTCCACGCTCGAACCGGGTGCCTTCGACAAACAGGGTGACGACCGCCGTGGCCACATCCCAGCCGTGCGTGAGCGTGGCGTCATCGAGCCACTGCCGGTATCGGGCCGACGCGGGGAGCAGCGACACCTCGGCAAATCGTGACAGGTCCATGCCCAGGCCGCGGGGGTACCCCAAGAACAGCTCGGCATGCGGCCGGCCACGCGAGAGCTTGCCCGTCTCCTCTTCAAAGAGATTCTCCGCCAGGTCCCGCCGCACATCATCCACGGGGCACTGCACGTACGCACGACCGATGAGCACCGCGAAATCACGCACGTACGTGCCGTACTCCTGCTCCAGGTGAATGTGCAGTCGGTCGGCCGCGACCACGCCCGACGTAAACGCCGGCCATGCCCAGTGGTCCTTGCATTCCATCACCTCGAGCAACGCCTCGCGAAAATCAGCCGTGTGCATGTCTGTGCCCCTTCCAAGCGTGCCCCGTGTAGGGCGGACGCGCCACCCAGCCATTCGACAAGCCGGCTGAGGGCGGCCGACGCTACAACCCGTCAGGGGAGGCCAAAGACTCGAGCAACGCCTGCGTCGCGGCCGTTTCTTGTGCTGCTGCGCCTAGCGTCTTGGCGCGGATCGCCAGGGCGCGGCGCAGGTACCGTCGCGCCAGCGCGCGGCGGGTCGCGTCGGCCCCAGCCGCGGTGTCCTCGGGCCACGGTTGTGCCAGCAGCTTGCCCAGGTGGTGCAGCGACTGGGCCACGTCCGGATGCTCTGAGCCCTGCGATGCTTCGCGCACACGAAGTGCCTCGGTCTCCCATCCGACCGCAGCCTCCAGGTCTCCGTCATCCTCGGCGACGACCGACAGGTTGAATAGCGCCATGCCGACGTCGGGATGGTTGCGCCCGTAGGCCTCCGCCCAGATGGCCTTGGCGCGCACAAACCCGTCCGTGGCCAACGCATGCGCTCCTTGGCGATGCAGGACAGCCGCGTAGTTGTTGAGCACGTCCGCCACGACCGTGTGGTCGGGGCCGTACGCCTGCTCGGCGACGCGCAGCGCCTGTTCATGGGTCTCGCGCGCTGCCCCGAGCGCACCGAGATACTCCTGGGTCACCCCCACGTTCGTCAGCGCCTTGGCCAGATGCGGATGCTGAGCCCCATACGTGTGCTCCAGGATCGCACGCGCGGCCTGGTAGTGCACCAGCGCATCACCGTAGCGCTCGAGCTCGACCAGGGCGTGTCCGATGCCCGTGCGCGAATCGGCCGTGCGCGGATGATCCGCGCCGTCCAACGCCACCCGCAACCTCAACGCGCGCTCGTGCTGGGCCAGCGACGCCTTGTAGTCGCCTTGCGCGTAGGCCAGGTCGGCCTCGCGACTCACCAACAACGCCTCCAACGAGGCGTCACCCCCCATGCTCTTCAGCACGGCGCGCGCGTGATCGGCCGCGTCCCGTCCGACCTCGAACCTGGCGCTGCGATAACCCTGAAGCCAGACAAGGTCTATCCAGGCCTGGGCCGTGCGCGGATCATCGCCGCAAGACTCCGCGGCCAGGAGCCCCTGCCGCAGACTTGCCCGCGCTCCCTCGAGGTCATCGGCGGCTTCGAATGCGTCTGCGCGTACCAGCAGGGCCTCGGCCTGCAAGGGGCCGTACCCGGTCTGTGTGGCCGACGCGAGCGCGCGATCGATCCGGGCGTGCGCGGGCTGCAATCGCTGGGTCTCGATGAGCACGCGCGCTTCGGCGAGGGCGCGGCGGTCGCCAGCGACCGCGTCGCGCTGTGCTTGGTCCAGGGGGACCTGCGCGGCGGCAGCCATGAGCGCTGGGTCCGAGCAGTCCTCGGGCCGGGGTAGCCGATGCACCGCGTCGACCGCCCCCGTGACGACCGCAACGTCGGCGTCTTGGAACAAAGCGGTCACCACCCGAACCCCGTCCAGGCGATCGTCGAGACACCGCATGCGTCGGTCGAGCAAGTCCTCGGACTGCTCCCCGCGGACATGCGTGGCCTCGCACGCATCCACCCGCTCGTGCACCCACCGAGAGGTGTAGTCATCGAGCGCGGCCGCCGTCCCCACCCACGCGTCCGCTGCGAAGGGCTTGCCCGTCGCGACAAATGCATCGCGGGTCAGCGCACTGGACGGTGCGTCCCACAGCCCGCGCAGGTGCTCATCGGCCCGATTGCAAACGGTCCGCGCGTCGTCGTCGGCCGCCGCGAAAACGCCGACGAGCGCCGCGGCCATCACCCCGCCCACCACGGCCGCCGCCCCGCCGATTCGCCGACCGTATTGCTTGGGCTGAAGCTGGGCGAGCAGCACATCCATTGAGGCAAAGCGGTCGGTCGCTTCAGGCGAGAGCCCTCGAAGCAGCACCCGTCGCAACCACTGGGGGACCTTGGCGTCGCGGGGCGCGGCGCGAACGCTGCCCTCGGTCACATTGGCCACGAGCTCCGCGTGGCTGCAACCCGCGAACGGTCGGTGCCCATACACGGCTTCGTACAGCGACACGCAAAAGCTGAACTGGTCGGACTGTTGCGTCGCCGACAGACCCGAGTGCTGCTCGGGAGCCATGTACGCGGGTGTCCCGACCACGGCGCCCGTGCGGGTGAGACTGGAGGCGGGAGCTGGGCCGAGGGGCTCACCCGTGGAGGCCTCGACCACGAAAGACTCGGGCGCACTGTTGCTTGGCGCCGGGTCGCCGTGGCGTCGTCCGCCAGGGTCCGTGAGCCGCAGGGTGTCGCGCCCCGCCAGCTCCACCTTGTCGATGACCGACGCTGGGTCGACCGCCGCTGCCTCGCGAGGCACCGCATCCGCAGCGTGTGCGAGGTCGGGTCGCGTTGCGGAGGGGTCGGTCGACCGCGTGATGGCGGCACTTTGCGGGCCTGCAGCGGTCGCGGAGCGGCGGGCGAGCCCAAAGTCGACGACGCGCACGCGCCCGTCGTGCCCCACCAGCACGTTGTCGGGCTTGAAATCGCGATGCACCAAGCCCTCGGCGTGTGCGGCCGCCAAGCCGCGGCCGGCTTGCTCGAAGACAGTGAGCACCTCGGGCAAGGTGGGGCGTTCGTCGGCGACCCACTGGGCGAGCGTGCCCCCCTCGATGAACTCCATCGCGATGAAGACGCGCTCGTCGACCGTGCCCACGTCGTGCACCGCGATCACGTTTTCGTGGTGAACCGTGGCGATGGCTTGGGCTTCTCGAAGCAGTCGTGCCCGCCCAACCGTGGCACCGCGGGACCGACGTACGTGGGCGCGCAGCACCTTGAGCGCCACTCGGCGATCCAGGTCTGGGTCATACGCGGCGAACACCACGCCCATCCCCCCGGATCCAATGTGCTCGAGCAGCATGTACCGCCCGATCGTCGTACCGCGCACCACCCTCTCGTCGGGCGCAGGCACCCCCGGAGGCAAGGCCTCATCCGTGCCCACCGTGTCCACGAGCGACTCGTCGTGCGACAGGTCGCCCATGGGCTCAGATTCACTCTGCGTGCCTTCCCAGCCCCAGTCGTCGCAGGCGCCATAGCCCCGCACCGCCCCATCCTCGGACGAGTCTGAGACTCCGGAGTTGTGCGTTTTCGCGCGTTGCACGGGAAGTTTAGGCCCGCCAGCAGGGGCCCCGTGCTTGGTGGCAAAAACAACCAATCCGATCACGTCTTTGTCGCAGTTTTATGGAAAATCGACGCGTTGGCGCCCATGATCCGGGCGCGATGGACTCCCACCAGTGGCCTGAGCAGAGGATGGCCGATGCCGAACGTCGGCCCGATCGGGCGTGGGCGGAGCGCTTCTTCCTGATCTACAGCGTCGCGTGGATCGCCGGCTGCGTCCTCGTGGTGCTCTCCGGTCAGATCTATGTCTGGGGTGATCTGGGCTACCTCGTGTTCTCGTTGGCGACGGGGCTCCCCGCCGTGCTCGGCCCGCTCGCGTTTCGGCAACGTCCGCGGCTGCGACCACCCGCGGGGCCGTCCGCCTCAAAGCGGGGCTACGAGTACTGGCTCAAGTTCAACGTGTGGGTCTTTGTCCTGGCGGCGTTCGGGACGTTCTTTGGCACGCACTACTTCTTCGACCTGATGGGCATGACGTATGCGTTCCCTGTGCAGTGGACGCTGCAGGCCGAGATGGTGGGGCACTCCAGTCAGCGTGTACCCATCTTTATGTACCCGCTGACGCATGCGTACTTCATCACCTACCACGCGGTGATGTTGGTGCTCCTGCGCTTGGTGGTCGGCAAGCTCTCGCTTGGCCGAATCGGGCGCGGGGTCGCCATCGCGCTCATCGCGTATGCCGTCGCCTTCGCCGAGACGTTTGTGATGGCCAACGAAGCGCTGTCGCAGTACTTCGAGTACGCCTCACGCACGCGCATGCTGTGGCTCGGCTCCGTCGGATACGCGGCGTACTACGTGGTGAGCCTTCCGATGATCGCCCGCCTCGACGACGTGCCCGAGCAGTGGCCCCTGTCGCGGGTCGTCCTCGATGCGCTCGGCGCCAGCATGCTTGTCATGATCCTGCTGGAGCTGTGGGGCATGGCGGTCGGCCCCCTGTAGCGGGCCTGCGGCTTGCGCTCCCCCGCTCGCGGGCTTGTGGCCCACTAGCCGCCCTCAGCGACTCTTGGCGACCGAGTAGCCCATCATTCCCAAGAACACCGCGATTGGGATGACGTAGGGGACCACCGCCAAGCCACCCAGCTGGAACTTCTCCCAGCCAAGCAGCAGCTCGCCCGAGGCGATGCCGCCTGCCACGAGAAGCGCGCCCACGCCTTCGGGCCAATCGGTCTCGATCTTGAGACCGAGGTAGTAGACGCCGATGCCAACGACGATCGCAATCGCCGGAAACGCGTAGGGCGGCAAACCGAGGAACGCATCCACACCGTTTTTGGCGGTGTCGGGGTTGTCGAGCGCGAAGTTGCCCACAACAGTGCCGACGATCAACACGACCGCGAGGATGAGGTACGTCCACATCTTCGCCTTCCCACCGCCCATGTATTCGCGTTCCATGCTGGGTCGATCCTACACCCCGCGGCCGCAGGGGTAAAAGAGGCATCACCCCAATGCTGTTGCTACCCCCAGCAGCTTGGACTGATCACAGTTCCTCTCACTGTACGGGCGCGGTGGCGAGGGAATCACGGTGCGATACCTAGCGCAGGCGCCGAAACGGCATTGCGAGCAATCCCCAGAACCCTGCAGGCGTCGGCTCGGGCAGCCCAACCGGGCCCGCGGTCTCGGCCTCGAATGTCCCGAACATCCGGTCGAGCCAGGGGAACATCGCCGCGTAATTGCGAGCGGCCCCGTGTTGTTGATGGTGACGGTGGTGAAAGTGCGGTGTCGCCACGAGGTGACGCCACCAGCCCATCCGGCCCACGATGTTCGCGTGCACAAACACCGTGTTGAGTTTGAGCAGCAGCAGCACCATCACGTGGGCCCCGAGCGGGAGGCCCACAAGCACCAACGGGGCGTTTTGAGCCAACGTCACCAGCAGGATTTCGAGCGGATGCTGGCGGAACGACGCCAACCAATCCATGGAGCCAGAGCTGTGGTGCACACGATGGAGCCGCCACAGCGCTGGGACGCGGTGCGCAGCGCGGTGGTACGCGTACCCGACCAGCTCGAAGACGAACAAGCCCACGGCCACTTCCGCCACCTTGCGCCCCGAGCTGTGATGGATCCCCACGAAGATGGGGTCCTCCACCGCGACGACATCCAGGGCGGCCAGTGCAGTGGCCCCGATTGTGACGAGCGCCGCCAAGACGAGTAGCTCGCCCAGCGTCGCAAAGCCAAGGTCGGTGAGTCGACCGCTTCGAGATTGCGCGCGACCAAACAGCCGCTCGAGCGGGATGAACATCAGGCCCGCCAGAGCCACAAACGTCACGATGCGAAGCGCTGCATCCATGACTACGCTCGTGGGCTAATAGCCCTTAGCAATCCGACCTCTCATGCGGGCCTTGACCCGCACGCGCGTCCCCAGCTCGACCTCGGTCCCTGCCTCCACCTTTTGTTTACGGACTCTGTACATGCCCCAGCCCTCCCGATCGATCCGCTGGTTGTAGCTGTCGCGCACCGACATCTTCAGGCCCACTGCCTTGAGTTCTCTGCGAGCCGCGCGCAAGCTCTTGCCAGACAGGTCGGGCATCACCGCGTGCGTGGGGGGCTCGGGCGCCTCTACCACTGGCTCCGGCACGACGGGCTGCACGACGGCGATCGGAAGCGGAGCAACGACGGCCTCGATTTCGGCGGGCGTCTTGGCCACCGCGAGCAGGCTCGGGGTGGCAGCGCGTGCGGCCGAGGTCTCCGCCGTCTCCAACGCCTCGTCGGACTCCAGCTCCGAATCCAGCTCCGAATCCAACTCCGAATCCATCGCCAGCGCGTCGGCTTGGTCCGCCCCAGCGTCGGCGCTTGCCCAGACGCTCTGCAGTTGCACCATAGCGGCGAGCGCCGCGGCGCTTACGCCAAGACCGGCAATGTGGACAAGACGCGTGCGGCGGGGAAGTTGGCGAGACGGCGATCCCATGGGCGTTCCATCCAAACGCACGATGGGCTGACCCGATCTAGAGCGATTCGACAGGCCCGCGCAAACGGTCGAAACCAACGTTTGAGCCCCCTTGGCGACTGCCAAGAGGGCTCAGTGTCTGTAGCCTCAGCGGCTACATCGAAGCGATGATGTCGTCGCCAAACTCGCTGCACTTGCGCAGCGTCGCGCCCTCCATCAATCGGTGGAAGTCGTACGTGACCGTCTTGTTCCCGATCGCTCCGTCGACACCCTTGATGATGATGTCGGCGGCCTCCGTCCAGCCCATGTAGCGGAACATCATCTCGCCCGAGAGGATGACCGAACCCGGGTTGACCTTGTCTTGCCCCGCGTACTTGGGCGCGGTGCCGTGCGTGGCCTCGAAGATGGCCGTGCCGTCTTCGTAGTTGATGTTGCCACCCGGAGCGATGCCGATACCACCCACACAAGCCGCGAGCGCGTCGGAGATGTAGTCGCCGTTGAGGTTCATCGTGGCGATGACCGAGTACTCAGCGGGCCGAGTCAGCAGCTGCTGCAAGAACGCGTCTGCGATGACGTCTTTGACGGTCAGCGTGTGTCCGTCCTTCTCGACCGTCTGCCACGGGCCGCCATCAATCTCCTTGCCCGAGAACTCCTTGGCGGCGAGCGCATAGCCCCAGTCGCGGAAGGCTCCCTCGGTGAACTTCATGATGTTGCCCTTGTGGACAAGCGTCAGCGAGGGAAGCTTGTTGTCGAAGGCGTACTTGAGCGCCGCGCGGACGAGGCGGCCTGTGCCCTCCTCGGAGATGGGCTTGATCCCGAGGCCGGACGTTCCGGGGAACCGGATCTTGGTGTAGCGCTCGGGGAAGGTCTCCTCCATGAGGCCAAGGAACTTCTTGGCGTCGTCGGTACCCTCTTGGAACTCGATCCCGGCGTAGATGTCTTCCGTGTTCTCGCGGAAGATCACCATGTTGGTCTTTTCGGGGTGCTTGACCGGGCTGGGGACACCGGTGAACCACCGCACGGGGCGGAGGCAGGTGTACAGGTCGAGCTGCTGCCGCAAGGCGACGTTCAGGCTGCGAATGCCACCGCCGACGGGCGTCGTCAGCGGGCCTTTGATCCCGACCAGGTACTGCTTGAACGCGTCGGTCGTCGCGGTGGGCAGCCACTCGCCGGTCGCCTGATACGCCTTCTCGCCCGCGAGGACTTCCTTCCAGGAGACCTTGCGGTCGTCGCCGTACGCGCGGCTCACCGCTGCGTCGAAGACGCGCACCGCGGCGGCCCAGATGTCGGGCCCGATGCCGTCCCCTTCGATAAATGGGACAATGGGGTCGTTCGGAACGCTGAGTCCCGAGTTGGTCATCGTGATCGCCGTGGCCATGGCGGTGCGTATACCACCGCCATCACACCACTCGCACCCGTCCGCAGGCCCGGTTTGCCGAGCACGGGTGAGAAACCCAATAGGCCAGCGAAAAACAGGCACCGAGTTGCCGGGTTCGCGCACCGCGACCGCGCCCCGCCGCGCACCTGAGCGGCCGCCGCAAAGGCGCAGAACTTCGCCCTGGCCCGGGCGGCCTGGTAGAACCACGGGGATGGACGCTGTTGCTGAGGACGTACTGGAGTTCTGGTTCGGCGACGGACGGCGGGATCTAGACGCGGCGGGGGATCGAGGCAAGCTGTGGTGGGGCGGTGGCGAAGCCCTCGATCGTGAGATCGCCGACCGGTTCGGGGAGACCCATCTCGCCGCCTGCGCGGGCGACTTGCCGTGGCGAGAGACCGCCAACGAGCGGTTGGCGCTAATCATCGTGCTGGACCAGTTCTCGCGGAACTTGGGGCGCGGAACGCCAGGCGCGTTCGCCAATGACGCCCTGACCCAGGACCTCGTCCTCGAGGGGCGCGGCTTGGGATTCGACCGCCAGCTCACCGATTTCGAACGGCCGTTCTTCTACATGCCGTTGTGCCACGCCGAAGACCTCGCGATGCAAGAGCTTGCCGTGCAGGTCTTCGATGGCATGCACGAGCGCACCTCCGACCCGCGCCTGCAATACGAAGGGTTCGCCAAGGCGGCCCGGGAGCACCGAGACATCGTCGCTCGTTTCGGTCGGTTCCCCCACCGCAACGAGATCCTGGAGCGCGAGCCCACAGCCGAAGAAGTTGCGTTCTTGGCGGACGGCGCCGCCTCCTTCGGCCAAAAACGCTCCGAGAAGTAGCGCGAGCCGCGGCGGGACAGCGGGCCGACCAACCTGGCACAAGGTCGCGGGCATCGTCATGCGTCAATCGCGTTGCGGCCGCCGCACGGGCCGAGTGGTCTCAGCGCTGAGGGGCACACGCGTGATCACGGCGGTCTATGAGCGTGGCCCTCTCGGCAATGAGAGACGCCATGTCGGATCTCGGCTTTGGTGATGCGGGGCCGGCCTGGCAAGAAACCAAGGCATCAGCGGCGTCGCGCCCGGTTCGCCCGCGCGAAAAGGACGCCATGTCCGTCGTCCCCGAGATCGGCGGCCGATAGCAAACGACGTGCACGACGTTCGAGTCGGTTGAGTCCGGGAGCGTCCGATGGGCTTCGCCGTCTCGCCGCTCTGACTGCTCGGTCCGATCACACGTGTTCGGGTTGTCAGGAGGAACGAGGTCGCGCGTCGGGTGCACACGCACGCTTCGAGCCCGAGCTGCGCGGCGTCGCGAGCACCCGCGCGAGTCGAGAACTGTGGCCGCCAAGCGTGTCTGCCCGGTGGTTTCCGTCCTACGCGACGCGCGTCAAAGAGCCGTTACCGCGACTGCCAACGCGCACGGATTCTCTCAAACGGTCTGGCAGAACGCGTCTCCGCCGACCTCCGGAAACGCGCGAGCGCCCTTCGTTCGCTCGGCGCAGGGCGGTTTTGGGTTTGCCCCGGACCTGCCGGATGAGGGACACTTGAGCGACCGGAATTTCTCTGGTGGGTCGGTTTGGCCCGCGGTCTTAGCGCCGCACACGGGTTGGGATAGACAGAATGCTGAAAAGGCCTACCACTTCGATCTGCTTCGCTGCATTCATCGCGGTCGCGGCGAGCTGCGGGGGTGACGACGCCACGGTTGTCTCGGACTCCAACGAGACCGAGTTCGATGGTGAGTGGGACGGCGACTTCGATGCCGACTGGAACGACGAGTTCGACGACGAGTTCGACAGCTTTGACGAGTTCGACGCCGACTTCGACGACGACACGGTTGATGAGGAGTCCGGCGAGACCTCGGGCGGCTTCAACGATTGCTGTGTTGAGAGTTTGGACGGCTCCCCCGGGTGCGAGGTCCTGTGGTGCGAGCAAGCGGTCTGTGAAGAGGATCCGTTTTGTTGCGACGAGGCATGGGACGACCTGTGCGCCGAGATGGCCCGACAGTCCTGCGAGAAGCTGTGCGGCGACGGCCCGTCTGACACCACGGGCGGCGACACCACTACGGGTGACGACACCACCACGGGTGACGACACCACCACGGGTGACGACACCACCACGGGTGCGTCGACCAGTATCGGTGGCTCGACGTTCGGTGGCTCGACATTCGGTGGCTCGACATTCGGTGGCTCGACATTCGGCGGCTCGACATTCGGCGACACCGATGAGGGAACGGCGGGCGACCCCGAGAGCGACTGCTGCACGCTGACGTCTCCCGTTCCGGGATGCACCGAGCCGCTGTGTGAGGCCGCGGTATGTGCCAGCGATCCGTTCTGCTGCAACGCGTCGTGGGACAATCTGTGTGTCGATGAAGCCGGCCGGCAGTGCCCTGGCCTGTGCGGCGGTGGTTCCACCGATGACGGCACAACGGACGGTGGCAGTACCGACGACGGCACCACGGACGGCGGCATCACCAGCGATACCGCAGCATCCTCCAGCGACGGCGGGCCCCCACAGAGCGACTGCTGCACCACGCCATCGCAGGCGACCGGCTGCACCGACCCCGTCTGCGAGGCCGCCGTTTGTGCGGTGGATCCATTTTGCTGCGGCAACTCGTGGGACCAAATCTGCGTCAACCAGGCTGAGAACGAATGCCCCGCCCTGTGCGGTGACGGCACGACCGACACGGGAGGCGAGACCACAGGCGGCGTCACCGACCCGTTCATCATCGAGCCGTTCGGTGACCAAGTTCAGGAGCTCGACCTTATCGGCACATGGAATCTGCCCACCGACGGTGGCGCGGTCGGCTACTCCATGTCGCTCACAATCGCCGCGGACGGGGCATTTGTCTGGTCCGAGCTGGACGACCTGTGTGGTGTCGTCCGCGAAGGCACTGGCGTGCTGTGGGTCTCCGGCGCCCAGCTCGTGATGCTGTTCGACACCTTCACGGGCACCGCGCCATGGGACGTGATGAGCGAGCTCGGCTTTGACGCCGACCCACCGTTCATGATCCGAGCCGGTTACGCGCCCGTCCTTGGGCACATCGCGGTCACCATAACCCCACAGATGCGCCTCAGCGCGCCATGGAACAGCCACGGTTATGCGCGCACCCTGGGTGGGAACACCGGACTCGACGTATGGATCGCCGAGACCGAGCTATGGGCCGTCGCGCCCGGTGACGATGAAGGCACCATCATCGCCCGCGATCGCTACACGCTGGACGTAATCGCGGGACCGACCGCAACTCGCACCTACAACCGCTGGTGGTACGACGCGGGCGTGCAATCGGCCGAGCCCGCGGTGGTCGATGTACTTCCGTACACCGACGATCTTGTCGGTGGGTTGACCTTGGATGGCGACCCGTTTGTGTACGTTGGGACGCGGATGGCCAGCTATGCACCCGGGGACAACTTCTTGGTGAATGGTCCGACCGCCTGTCCGTAGGACAGCGCAAGTCGCCCCCTCCGTCCGGGCCGAGACCTCACATATCCGCGCCGACCGAACGCAGCGCGACCTCGATGTCGAACCCCGCCGCGCCAACGTGCGCAGACGCGAGCTCCTCGAACGCCTTTTCCACCGCCGCACGACCTCGAAACAACCGCGTGCGAACGGTCGCTGCCGCAATCCCCAGCACGTCGGCGATCTCGGCTCCCGACAGCTGCTCCCAGTAGAACAGCTCGAGCATCGTCTGGTGCTCCACCGAAACCCGCTGCAGCGCCTGCAAGAGGATCTCGTGGTCCTGCTGCTTGGCCATCATCGAGCTCGGCGACTGGCCCAACGCATGCACCGACGAGACACCGAAGTCGGGATCAACCCGTCGCTCCCTCGATGCACGATCGCGCAAGAACTTGAACAACTGCCGCCGGGCGACGGCGAACAAGAACGTCCGAAAGCTCGAGTCGCCGCGGAATCGATCCCGCCCTTCGACGCAACCGGCGAAGGTCTTCTGGATGAGGTCTTCAACCTCGTCCGGCGGCACCTTGTTGCGGAAAAATCGACGGATCGATCTGAAGTGACGCCGAAAAAGCTCGTTCCCGGACGACTTGTCGCCGTCCCGCCACTGCTGCAGGAGCTCAGAGTCGCCGCGCGGCATTGCTCGCCCAGTGTCCCACGCCTACCAGTCGTTGCGCCAGCGGAGCACGGTGTCGCGAACGTGCTGATACACGCGCGCGGTCGCTCGGACATCTCCAGCGTTGTATTCGGCGATTTTCGCGAGCTCGCCCTTCTCGTACTCCACCGCGACCATGGAACCGTCCATCTCCTCCTTGGGGCTGGTCAACCCGAGCGCCCAGCAGATCACGTCCAGGGAGCTGGGGCCACGCCCACGCCCACCAAGGATGTCGAACAGGTCGAGATGCGGCCGCAGCGAAAAGCGCGACGACATCAGGTCCACACGGGCAGGCACATTGTGAATGAGACTGCGACCGATCATGAACGGGATGTCGAAGCCGCGACCATTATACGACACAACGCAGGAGGCCTCCCCCGCCAGCGCCCAGAACGCGCGCAGCAGGTCCGCCTCCGACATGGGTCGGATCCAGTCGGGCATGTTCGGCATCACTTGCCCCTCGGGCGGCACGACAAGCACCGTGACGTTCGGGTCGTCGGACTCACCGTCCCCCACCGCGAGCGATACCACTTTGCCAAACCACGGAGACAGGCTCATCACCTTGCTCTGGTCCCACTCCTGGCGATCGGCGTACTTGGTCACCGCTTGCGCGACGGTGGGCGGCGCGCGACGCAGATCCACGGCGGGCACCGTCTCGATGTCGAACACAAGCGTGTCGCAGACCAGGTCTTCGATCAGCGCGAAGCCCTCTTCAACCAGGCGCGTGGGCTCGTAGTCAGCCTCGCCTTCAATGACGGCACGCAGCCCGCGAACGTTGAGCTGCAGCGCCCCCTTGTATTGGTCGCGCTCGAACAACACCTTGACGTGCGTGCCGGCCGACAGCGCGCCCGCAGCCTCCATGGCACGTGGCCAGTCGCTCCAGATCTTCGCGCCCACGGTGCACGACCGGTCGGAGAGCTTGAGCTCGACAAAGGGCTTGCCCGCGCGAGTCTGGGCCTGGCGCACGCTGCGCAAGACGACGTACGCCGTCATCAGCTTTGTCCCGTCCAACGCAGCGTCGCTCACCGCCGCGAGATCGGCGACAAGCAGGTACTCGGGTGAGCTGGCGTCTTGCGTCATCAGGCCTCCGCGGTGGCCAACGACCGTACCACCGCCCCCGCGTGGGGCGTTTTGTCCCGATGCCGCGTCCCAGGCGGGCGACGTGCGGCACCTCTCGACCCGGAAGGGCTTCGCATCGCGCTGAATTCGTCGCGTAGGCGAGGCTCCAGCGGAAGACCACCGCGACGCTCGGGCGCCCGGCAGCGACGTGGAACCGGCCCCGACGCGCGTGACGATGCGATTCAAACAAGTTGGCGCGTGCGCAAACGAAGTCCGCAACCCCCATCCCGGTGGGTCGGCGCCACGCCTTTCCCATGGTATTTGTCGCGGTGCGTCGCCGGCTAGCTAACCGCTCCGGCCGACTGGAGATCCATCATGGCAGACCTCAAGGGCAGCAAGACACACGACAACCTCAAAGCCGCATTCGCAGGCGAGTCCCAGGCCAACCGCCGGTACTTGTACTTCGCCAAGCAGGCCGACGTTGAGGGCTACCCAGAGATCGCGGGTAACTTCCGCGAGACCGCCGAGGGCGAGACGGGCCACGCGCTCGGACACTTGGAGTACATGCGTAAGGTCGGCGACCCCGCCACCGGAATGCCCATCGGCGACACCGCACTCAACCTTGCCGCCGCAGTCGCTGGCGAAACCCACGAGTACACAGACATGTACCCGGGGATGGCCAAGGAAGCTCGCGAAGAGAGCTTCGACGAGATCGCCGACTGGTTCGAGACGCTCGCCAAGGCCGAGAAGAGCCACGCTGGACGCTTCCAGAAGCTCCTCGACGACATGTAGCCCGCGGCCGCAAAACGCGGCACGACCCGCAAGGCCACGCCCGTTGGGTGTGGCCTTGTTCAATTGGGCGGCCTTCAGGCCGCGCCTGTCCCGTACAACCTGCTAGTTTCTCCGAACGAACATGAGCGAAAAGAACGTCTCGTACCAGCCGACCGAGGGGCTCTCGTACGATCCAGCCGAAGAAAAGTACTGGGATCCCGCCGCGCTCCGCGAAGAAGTCACGCGCGTGTTCGAGGTCTGCCACGGCTGCCGTATGTGCTTCAAGTACTGCGACTCGTTCCCGTCGCTGTTCGAGATGCTCGACAACAAGTACGACGGCGACGTCCGCAAGGTGACGCCCGAAGACACCGACGTGGTGATGGACAAGTGCTTCCAGTGCAAGCTGTGCGAAGTCCAATGCCCGTACACCCCGCGTGACGGCCACGAGTTTGAGCTGGATTTCCCCAAGCTGGTGCATCGGTGGGCGGCGCAGCGACACCGCGAAAAGGGGCCGACGCTCCGCGACCGCGTGCTGGGCAATCCGGATCTCGCGGCCAGTGCCGCTCGAGCCAGCCTTGGCTTGGCCAATGTCATGAACCGCGTGACGGCGCACCGCATCCTGATGGAGAAGGTGCTCGGCGTTCACCGCGACAAGCTACTCCCTGACTTTTCGTTCCGAACGTTTGAGGGCTGGGCGGTCAGCGAGGGCCTCACCAGCAAAGGCCCCGGCGGCGAAGCGGTGCTGTTTCAGACCTGCTACGTCCAACACAACGAGCCGCAGATAGGCAAAGACACCGTCGAGGTCCTGCAGCGCAACAAGGTCGATATCCGCTGCGAAAAGGGCCTGCAGTGCTGCGGAATGCCGATGTGGGAGCACGGCGACCTCGAGGGCCTGCGAAAGAAGGCGCGCGCCAACCTCGACATTCTCGCGCCCCACGTCGAGCAAGGCGCCAAGGTGCTCGCCATCAATCCCACCTGCTCGATGATGCTGCGCCGCGAGTACCCGGAGCTTGTCGCCCCCGAAGACAGGGAGCGCGCCCAGATGGTCGCCGATGCGGTCCGCGACCCGAGCGAGTACATCTGGTCGCTCCGTAAGGAAGAGCGCTTCAACACTGAGTTCGGAAGCTCCCCCGACGGGCCGGTCGCCTACCACGCCCCGTGTCACCTCCGCACCCAAGGCGTCGGGTTCAAGGGGCGCGACCTGCTTCGAAAACTGCCCGGGGTTCAGCCCAAGCTCGTGATGGAGTGCTGCGGCCACAACGGCACCTACGCGATGAAGACCGAGGGTTTTGTGCCCTCGGCCCGCATCGGCAAGCGCGCCTTCTCCGACATGCAGGAGGCCGAAGCCGAGATCTGGGCCACCGACTGCCCGCTGGCGGCGATCCAGTTCGAGCAGCATGCCGGGGTCAAGCCGATGCACCCCATGACCGTGCTGGCCCGCGCCTATCGAGGCGATTCCTTCGAAGAAGACGACCCCGGCCGCGAGCGCCTCGAGACCCGGGCCGACAACCCCATCAACGAGCCAAACGAATGAAACCCGTCGACCGCAGCGAGATCCTCGACTACGTCACCTACTCCGAGCGTCGCGACGCGATCCGCCCGGGTGTGCTTGCGGCCAAAGGGGCCCGCCGCATCATCGTCGGCGATGGCACGCTCACGTTTCTGTTCGAGAACCACGACACGGTTCGCTACCAGGTCCAGGAGATGATGCGGACCGAGCGACTGGTCAAAG
>Ga0316189_10000204_pt1 | contig 56858 bp, 37 predicted proteins | sample LowCovwburrow_MG_FD_204930 | JGI IMG/M metagenome (GOLD analysis project Ga0316189, IMG submission 204930) | Coastal sediment microbial communities from Maine, United States - Lowes Cove worm burrow | ecosystem: Environmental > Aquatic > Marine > Coastal > Sediment | place: USA: Maine...
TGCCGGCAAGTGGGGTTGATAGTGGCCATTGAACAGCGGCTGTGCTGCGGCGACGTTTATCCACTCTGTGAAGCCCTTGCCCCACCAATGGTCGTTCTCGGGAATTGGATGGAACTGCGGAAGATAAAATGCTATTGCTCGAGCCTTGAGCTCTGGCTCTCGAATTGCTTTTCTATCAAGCGGCTCATCTGCATGTGACAGTGTTGCAATGCCCAGGTGTGTGCGGGCGTGTTCCGCAAATGCCCTGGCCTTGATTTTTACTTCATGGTTCAAAGAGTACTTCGATGCGATCAACCCCTGCATTAATAGAATTTCTTTGAAGTGTTTTAAGTTGTTGGCCGAGTCAATCGTTACGCTACTGGTATGCCTTCGATGGGAATTGAGAGCCTTAGCTTTGAACGCGATTTTGCCGCACTTCATCAGCTCCGTGTAAACCAACCAATCACCAGCAATTTGTAACTCAGCGAGCTGCTCCTTAGAGTTTCTTAGAGCATTCAAAAAGTCGTTTTTTCTGGAAATAACCGCGCTGACATTCGGTATGCAGTTTTTCACGGACATTGTTTGTCTGATTTCCTCAACCCCGTCTGAAACAAAATCAGCGCGCCAGTGTTCGTGACAAACATCATTGGTATACGCCAAATAGTCTTCTTCTATAAGTTTCCCTGCTTCATCGATTTGCCTGGATTGGCAATAAGCCAGGGTTACCTGTTCGTCCCTAAAGAATGGAACGAGACCAGATACCAGGTCCGGCTCAGCAACATCGTCCGCCTCACAGATCCAAAGATAATCACCTTTTGCCAGGGCAGCGCCTTTTTCCCATTGCTTGAATACAGAGCCGGAATTTTGATCATTGACCACGCAAGTACTTTGGATCTCGGTATCCAATAAAAGATCATTGATGACTTGAACACTTTCGTCAGTTGACGCGTCGTCCAAAACGATTAGTTCATAAATTGGATAAGTCTGATCGAGAACAGATTCAATTCGTTCCTTCAGGTAGCCTTCATAATTGTAGTTCGGCACAATTGCACTGACCTTGAATTGCGGTTTTCCAGCTAACTCGAGCAGATCGAAAATGTAGTGAGGGAATGAAAATTTCTCTCGAACTAAAGTGGCGCCTTTCTGGCCCAGCTGGCTTGCTAACGAATGATCTTCCAGCAATTTTTTGATGGCCCCCGTCAATTCAGCAACGTCTTCAAGCGGTACCAATAAGCCACACCCCTGGCTCAGCAGATTTTCTGATCCACCGGCGCCGCTGAATCCAATTACGGGCACACCAACTTCCAACGCCTCCATGACGGTCGTTGGAAAGGGGTCTTCTCTGGATGTCAAAACATAGACATCAGCCCCGGCATAAAATAGGTCGGTGAATTCTTGTCGTCCCGGGAGAATTACCTGATCCCTGCATGGGTGTTTTTCGAGCATGCCAAGAGCTAGCTTTTGCATTTCCCCTTCCCAATGGCCTATCCAAACAAAGAAATAGTTAGGGTTCTCAACACAAAGTGACAACGCTGACTCGATAAAAAGATCCACACCCTTTCTATGGTCAGCGAAGCCCACACCCAGCACGATCTGAGATTGCTCCGGAATCCCCAATTTTTCCCTGAGCCGCCTTCGAGCAGTTTCTCGTTCACCTACGAATCTGTTTTTCTTATAATTCCCTTGATATCGAATGACAATTCTGTCTTCAGGCAATGGCGCCAATTCGCAAAATGGCCGCATTACCTGTTCGGCCGCGAATACAACTTTTTCCGCGAACTTAGATATCGCTTTCGCATTCGGAACCAATTTGTTTTCAGTGATGAGGTTTTGTAGTTCGTGAACCAGCGAAATACACCGAATCCCCCGTTTGGTCAGGGTTTCCAGGAAAAGACCAGAAACAGTAGTATTGCAAATGGCGCTGGTGTGCCCCTGTTCGAAAAGAGCCATTGCCAATTTTGTTGCTTCAGGTCCCCTGTGGTCAAAACCATCCAAGCAATGAACAGTGGCCCATTTCTTGAACTGATCGATCAGGATCCCGTCTGTGAGGACCACCATGTCGACATTGAATCCGAAATACTTATTCAAGCATCTTGCTGTATAGAGCATCAGATACTGTGCACCATGTGGGTGCCCGTCATGTGCTACGAGAATTATCTTGCGATCGCTATTTTCTGACTTAGGCTGTACCAGCGACGTATTTTCCAGCGCATTTTTGGTCGCCTGCAGGTAAGAATAGCCATAGGCTGCATCCGGCTCCAGATACGCCCCTTCTGCCCACTCGTTCCACGCATTGATAAATACAAGTCTCTCGCTGGGGTCATCGAATCGACTTTGCGTGTCACAGATCGCATTCTCCAACCATCTTTGGTAACCAGACGGTGTGTTACCCGCGAAAACGGCACCAGTATTATTACGCCGGGCAGTATTGTCCCAGGAAGGAGTGACCCCACGGAACAAGGTGTAGTCGGGCGGCAGATAAGCTTCACTTCGCGAAGCTATCGAAGTCCAGTCATAGACGAACCCTTTGAAACCAAAAGACAGATCTTCCACCTGGTCCGTGACGATTTCTGGCCCCATGTTATTCGGTGGAAATTCAATTGCCGCGTCGAAACCGATCTCGGCCGGGTCAACTTTCTCGAATGACTGTGTGTAAGCGAGATATATCTCTCCAATACCGTTGCTTCTGCACCAGTCTCGCCACCTTTCGGCCGTTTTTGCGGGGTCAGGCAGCAGGTTTGGCCGGTAGACCAGGAGCAGCGGTTTACCTGCCACGCGTATGTATCTTGAATCGGTTAGATACTTCGAAAGATACTCGATGAATGCCAGGTCGTCCTTTTCTGAATGATCCTGACCGATCAGAACCTGGCCATCTTTTCCATCCCAGGTGCGGGTCCAGTTCTCATTAGCCCAGCACAGACAAAAGGGCAAATCGAAATCCTGATTTTCCAGGTATTGGAGCACTGGTGTCTCAAGCAGGCGCTCGCCATGGAACCAGTAAAAGTAGAAGCAGAAGCCGCCCAGTCCATACTGCTTGGCCAACGCCACCTGTTTTTCCTGAACTTCGATATCTCTGAGGTCATAGTAGCCCAGATCATCAGGCACCCGAGGCTGGTGATGGAGGGGATAAAGCGGCTTGGCTTTGGTTACATTTGTCCATTCCGTAAAGCCTTTGCCCCACCAGTTGTCATTTTCTGGGATTGGATGAAACTGCGGTAAATAAAATGCAATCAGGCGCGAGGAAAGAGGAGATGGCGTTGAGTCAACGGCTCTTTCGACGTATGTTTTTTCAGATGCTTCAGCGGTGATTAGATTAAAATTCGAAGTTTCAGGTTCATTCGACTTGGTCGATTTCCCCGGCTTAACAAAACCTCCGCTGACCTTTTTGGCCAAATGTAAAGGGAACAGCACCAACCAGTCGACGATAAAGCGAAGGGGGGCAGTAATTTTCCATGAGAGAGTTTTACCAATTTTCTCAATTATTTCAACATGATCGACGAGCTCCCGCTGAAGCCGCTTTAATTCAAAAGCTTGTGCTTCCAGGTGTAGGTTTAGAGATTCGACTTCCTGGTTATTTCGCTCGATTTCATCGACCAGGCTGGCTTTTTGCTCCTTCAGTTCCCCTGTTTGTTTTTCCAACTCATTTCGAATACTGATTTCTGACGTATTGCTTTGTGCCAGGGCAATTGTCTTGGAATCCAGTTCACTTGATACTCTTGCTAATTCAGTTGCGTTTTGGGTCAAGAGTACTTCCAGACCAGAAACACTTCCTACCAAGCTGGCTATTTGAGATTCTTTTTGTTCCAGAGATTTTTGATTCTCATTTAACTTACTGCTAATGCTATCCAGTTCTCTTTGCTTATTGTCAAAGGCCTCAGACACCTGTTTCTGGAAGGCAATTACTTTTTGATCGCGTTGTTCCAGTTCTTCCTTGATAGTGGAGTCCTGGTTAAGTTCTTCTAGCAGGGCGTCAAATTCGGCATTAATACCTGGGCCGTCCGTATACTCTGCCTTTTTTAACAGTTGAAAAACCCTGAATGCAAGGCCATCCGATCCAACGTAAGTTTGCAAATCTGCGTCTGAACTCTTCCAGTGCTTGAGTGATCCGGATATGAAGCTGCTTACCTGGTCTTGAACTTCCGAAAGCGGAAGCATTTCTGAGAGATGCAAATTCGATTGAATTCTTGAGAAGACACCAGGCCAGTCATTGAGCATTTCTGTATATGAACAGAAAACGCGATTCATTCCGCGCGTAGCAACCTCAGCCTCCAGCACATTTCGCAACCACAGCATCAGGCAATAGCGTGTGCTGAACCCATCCCTGTTTTTGATAGATGCAGCCACTTCCAGCGGGTTCCTGTAAGGAATAACCGCTGATGGCTGAATGTTGCATTGCTGAAGGTTTTCAGTCCACAACGGCACTAGACGGCAAATTCTTGGATCTTTGATGACTATAACACCGGGAGATTGAACGGTAATTCTGTCAACAAACTCCCTGAATTTTTCACGGAATTCTTCTGTTCGCTCGGCAGGTTGCCGATCTGCTGAAAACTTGCGCAAGTCAAACCAGGATGAGTCACCTAGCTTGAGTAGCTCATCATCCAGTTGCTGAACTTCGAAGCTTTCCCAGTAGCCACTTTCGTTGAATTCATCCTTGTACTCCATTTCCAGCGGCAAATAAAAACCATGCAAATTGAGCAATCTTGCAAGCATTGATGTTCCACTTCTGTGCATGCCGGCTATCAGAAGCATCTTATTTTGAATTTGAGTCATGCCATCTAAATTTATATTTGAAATAGGGGTTCCCAGATAAACTATCTATTCACAGAGAAATCTTCAATTACGCTCAATTGAAACAGGAACGAATTAGCTCTGCTGAATAGTTTCCCCACTCTATGATATTTCTACTACTAGGGATTGGCAGAATATGAAAAATAGTTCAGATTGGGTTCCAAACTTAATTTTTAAGCGTGGCAACAATTGACTAACAAGTCAACATTATTTGTCAGGAGTCAAATGATGCTGGAAACTTAGCGAACACAAGGCAAATTTCTAGCCAATATTCAGAACCAGAGGATGACAACGCAAGCTTGAGTCTGGAATTTAAGTTCTTGTTCAATAAGGACCATCGCAGTGATTGTGCAAAATCGATTGTGTTTAAGACAGATGTAAATATTCTTGTTTTCAGTCAGGTAGCCACAGGTTAGTTACCAGCCATTTTAGTCCCAAAAGTAATGAGGTTAGTATAGACTTAAACCCTTGGCAGAATCTGTTAACACACACCAAATATGCGCCTCTTATCGAGCCTTCTTGTCTGTATTGCCCTGAGCGCAATTGTTTATTACAGCTTCATCAGGCAACCCCAGCAACCAAATATTGTCCTCATATTCACAGATGACTGGGGATACGGCGACCTGGCGTTGCATGGTTCGCTCGACGATGTGGTGACCCCACATTTGGATGGTCTTGCCAAGCAGGGAGTGTTATTCAGCAACGACCTTGAACCGGCGGGGCTTCCGGCAAAGCCCCTGCATGGGCAGGAACGCGAGTGGTACCGTTACTATTTTCCAGCTAATGGTTCGGCTTCTGATAAATAGATTTCCGAAATCCATTACCGTTACATAACTTGATGTTATTCATATAAAAATAATTGATTTTGGTTTTGATTTTGCCAATTAGCACGTGTAAGCTGTTCGAGTATTTTTTGTCAGGCGTTGAGGGAGATCATTCCAACACAGCTGGTTGAGTTTCTTCTCACCAGGGATGGGTCGGTGATCAATTAGGCGCGCTGGATAAGATAATTATAAGAGTTGCATATTCGCTAAAGGAGTAGTGCCATGCGCCGTGCCGGTCGTGTAGTCCGTTCAATTTCACCCGCATTTAATAACACGATATTTTTTCAATTTCTTCGTCCTGCGTACTCCATGCTGCTGGGCGTGGCGCTGGCCTCGTGCGGTTTGGCTTCGGTCAGCGTTTTGTTCAGTGGCGAGGCCATGGCCGCCCAATCCACGGCGTGTCCTACCGTTCTGCTGGGTGCTGACGGTAATATTTGTACGGCCTCGGATGTAAAGGTGGCTGCGGCTATTTCCGGGTTGGGTGGTCAAACAGCACACTGTATTGCGGGCGAGCTGTACGTGGTAAACCTGATTGGTACGCTGGAGATTCGAAAGAACAGCCGCTGGGATATTGGCGTTTTTGTGGCCAGCGACGGAAAAGACATGACGGTTGACGCCGCCAGCGGCGGCGCCGCAATTTGTGAGGTTGCGCCTTTACCAGCCATCAATCTGCAACGGGATGGTGCAGCGGAAGGCGAAGCCCCGGTAATGGGCGCATTCGATACGAGCGAGGGGCTTGATCAGTGTGGTGACACGAAGGGGCTCCAGAACGGAGACCAGGTGACTGGTTTTCCGATCACTGAAGATAATGGCACTTTCAATGGGCCTGTTACCTTAACTTGCGTGGCTGGCCCTAATGGCAAACTGCAATTGCAGTCCCTGGTGTCCTGGAACCAGTCCGATCCGGGTTTTTGTGACCCAACCAATCCGGCAGATTATGAACTGACCCAGATATCCAAATGTTCGACTACTACCTCGGAACTGGAAGTCGAAATTGTTGGCCGTGTGACCATCCGCAAGGAGGCCGATAATGGCGGTTTGAGCGAATTCGATTTCACCTACACCAACAACAACCCCCCCGCAGCGGACACTATCACCAATCCCGCTTCAACGTTTCCGTTGAAAGATGGTGAAAGCGTGGAAATATATGCTGAAATCGCATCCGGTCCGGCAACGATCGTGGTGGATGAGAGCAATCTCCCCCCTGACTGGCAATTTAGCAGCATATCCTGCACGGGCGATGATACGACTGCGGTAACGGTCAATGGCAGTGAGGTCACGGTTACCCTGTCCTACAACAGCAATGACCCTGCCAGCAGCCAGTCTGAAGTGGAATGCACTTATACGAATATCGAAATCATTCGGGAAGTATCACTGGATAAGACGACGACAACAGCTGATTACGACAGCACGGATGACAGCATCAGCTACAGCTACGCAGTCGGCAATGCCGGAAATATCAGGTTGGCGTTTCCGGTTTCTGTGTCCGATGACAAAGTTGCAGTAAGCTGCCCGCTGAATGACGGGGGTGCACCGAATAATGGCGATGCTTTCCTGGACCCCGGGGAGTCCGTTGATTGCTCCGCCAGCTATGACGTGTCACAAGCGGATATCGACAGCGGATCAGTGATCAATACGGCTGATGCCACCGTGGCTGGTGTCACTTCACCGAAAGACAGCGTCACGGTGAATGCGGTCCAGTCGCCTGCAATGACAGTGCTCAAGTCATCGCCAACATCGGAGATCACATCTATTGGGCCGGTTTCCTACAGTTACCTGGTCAGCAACACCGGTAACGTCACACTCACCGGTATCTCCCTGTCGGACAATAACGACGAAGATGACATGAGTTGCCCGGCTACGACGTTGTCGCCTGGTAACAGTATGACCTGTACGGCTTCCCACAATGTCATCCAGGCTGAGATCGATGCGGGCGGAAACCTGTCCAACACGGTAATCGCGAGTTCAGCGGAAACGGCCAACGTTCAGACTTCGCTGGATATTCCAATCACACAGTCACCTTCGCTCCTGGTGGTCAAAGATGGTGAGTGGAAGGATGATGGTTCTATCGCCGGTGTGGCCGAGGTAGGTGAAACCATCGATTACACCATCCTGGTGAGCAACAACGGCAATGTGACACTGACGTCAATTGATGTCACAGACCCCTTGATTACGGGCGCACCGAACAATGGAACCATCAGCTGTAATGGAGGAGCCAATCCGATTGTCAGTCTGGCCCCCGGTGCCGGTGACACCTGCACCGCCACTTATTTCATTACTGCAGAAGATTTGGTTGCCAAGTCCCGTGACAACACCGCTACGGGCACCAGCGGGTCAACATCAGACTCGGGTAGCGACACCGTTACCTTACCCGATGTACCGGGGTTGATCCTGGACAAAGAGGGCACGTTTCAGGATGACATCACGGCAGATGGCTTTGCCCAGGTGGGTGAAACGATTTCATACACCTTTGACGTCACCAATGCCGGAGAGACTCCGGCAACCCAGGTTTCGGTAACAGATTCTCTCATTACCGGTACGATCTCCTGCGCGGGTGGCAGCAATCCGATCGCGAACCTCGCGGGCGGGGAGACCGTGCAGTGCACAGCCAGCTATACGCTGACACAGGACGACGTGGACCGGGGCTTTGTTTACAACCTTGCCACGGCTGACAGCGTGGAAACGGCTCCAACTACGGATGACAACACAGAAATACTGCCCCAGTATATTGACTGGTCCATCACCAAGAGCGGCGTGTTTCAGGATGAAAGTAATGATGGTCTGGCACAGCCGGATGAAACTATTCTGTTCACCTTCGTAGTAGAAAATACGGGTTTTGTGACATTGACGGAAGTTGCGGTCACGGATCCAAAAGTGGCCGTGATCTCCTGCGACGGAGGAAACCCGATTCCAAGCGTGGCCCCTTCGGCAACCGTGAATTGCACGGGTAGCTATCTCGTTACCCAGGCCGATATCGATGCGGGACAGGTGGAAAATATCGGTACGGGTAATCCGGTTGAAACGCCGCCGGAAGAAAGCGAAACTACGACCAGTTTACCGCAGCGCGCGGCGATAGCCATCGTCAAGTCCTCGGCTACCAAAGTTGTGAGCGCACCGTTGACCGTGCTTTACAGCTACCTGGTGACCAACACGGGTAACGTTACGCTGACCGGTATTGATCTGGTGGACAGTAACGTCGATGGTGTCGTGAGTTGCCCCGCCGACACGCTCGCTCCTGAGGGAGACCTGACCTGTTCGGCCGCGCGCACGGTTACCGAGCAGGAACTGGAAGCAGGCGGCTCACCTATTGCGGGCAGCGGCGTCCTCTACAACGAGGTTGTCGCCTCTTCCAATGAATCTGAGGAGGCCACGGACGACCTGTCCATTCCCATGAATGATGGGACAGCGTTAACGTTCCGGGTGACAAAATATTTCTCTGACAACAATCCGGCCATGGCGACGATACAGTTGACCTGTAACACGGATCTGCCACTGCGACAAACGTTCAGGTTGGGTGACACCGATGTGTTCAATATCACGGTGGCCGACTTTGAGCCTGGTGTGACGGATTGCCGTGTGCAGGAAATCTTGAATCCGGTTGATAACTACACCGCTATTTACCTGGCTGATGCCGATACGGGTGAGGCCGGCGATGTTCGCAGTGAGCCGGATGGTTGCTACTTCGATGACGTGGAGGGTGGAGCATTCATTTGTGACATTACCAATCAGGTCGATGCCGTGGCTGCGGATGTGTACAAAGTCTGGAGCGTACCCAATGAAGGCAGTTCGGTTACACGGCGGGCGAACATTACCATTTGGTGTGATGCTGAAATTGAGGGCGGCCTGCTGGACCAGGCCAGTGGAAATTACTACCAGGTTTTCAACGGCGTCATAGGCGATCAGAAACTGACCGCCATGGTCTTTCCTGAACTGCCTTCTTCAAAATGCTGGGCGATGGAATCCGGGCTGTCAAGCGAAGTAGAAGCGTCTAATGAATGCGGCGATTCCGAGGAAACTGCCCAAATGACTGTTAAATCTGGCGAGGGTGATGAATGCACCATTACCAACACGGTTTTCTATGAAGGGATTCCCAGCCTCAGCCAATGGGGTCTGACGATCATGGCCTTTATCATGTTGGGATTGGGTTTCGTTGCGGTGAGACGCTTCGCCTGATTTAAAGGATAAAGATTGGGGTCGGAGTAATCGAGGCTGAGCGTCACCCGGGGGGTGGCGCTCGGCTTGGTGGCGACCCACTCGCCATTGTCTGGTTTCACCTCGCGATTTAAATCTATACAAAAATTGTACTATATTAGATTTAATGTATAATATTCGGTTAGATATCTATACATCAATAACACGATATAATTTACTGTCTGATCAAAAAAGCATCAGAGGGTGTTCACCGTGACACTGAAGGAAAGTTCGCTGGGAGTCAGATCTTGGAATGAAAACAGCCGCTAAAATTCTCGCACCACTCATCATTATCGGCCTGCTGCTGGCGGTGGCTGCAGGAATTCGTTCGAATCCCCCGGAACCGCCACAGAGATTTAACCCTGGACAACGGGCCATTGCCGTCACCGCTGCCCCAATTCAACTGCAGGACTATCGCATCGAGCTGGAAAGCTATGGTTCCGTGCAGCCCCGCACCCAGACCACCCTCACTGCACAGGTATCCGGCCAGATTGTTTTCGTGAATCCGAATATCCGTGATGGTGGTTTCTTCGACAAGGGAGATGTGCTGGTTTCCATTGACCCGCGGGATTACCGGGCGAATGTGCAGATTGCCCAGGCAGGCCTGATGGATGCCCGGCAGACCCTTGCCGATGCTTCGGCCAGAAGCGAACAGGCTCGTGAAGACTGGGAAATGCTGGGCAACAAGGGCACGCCGCCTGACCTGGTTCTCCGGCTGCCGCAACTGGAGGCTGCCAAGGCCGGGGTTTTATCTGCAGAGGCGACACTGCAGAAAGCCAATCTCGAACTGGAACGCACAAATATCGTGGCTCCGTTCGCAGGACGCGTACTGCAACAGGTTGCCGATATCGGCCAGGTCGTTTCGCCCAGCTCAGATGTCGCTGTTATTTATGCAACAGACTACGTTGAGGTCCGCCTGCCCATCAGGAATCGGGATCTTGAATTTGTCGATTTGCCCGTGATGTATCGTGACATCGTGATCAACGAAACAGCCATCCCTGCACAAATCATTTCCGACCTTGTGGGCCGGGCCGTATGGGATGCCCGGTTGGTCAGAACGGAAGGCGCTATTGATCAGACCGCAAGGCAACTGCATGTCGTGGCGCAGATTGACGACCCCTTTGCACGGCGTGACGATGACCGGCCTCAGCTGAAGATTGGTCAGTATGTGACCGCCAGGCTGGCCGGCCACACACTCAGGGACGTCCTGGTGATTCCCAATGCTGCCATATACCAGGGCAGCTACGTTTACATTGTCGAGGACGATATCCTGCAGAGGCGGGACGTCGAGATCGCATGGCAAAACGATCGCGATGCAATCATCAGAAGCGGCCTGGAAGACGGAGAGATCCTGGTGACAACGCCCCTGGGGCAGGTCACTTCGGGGGTTCGGGTGTCCATGGTCCAGGATGAATCACCGGCCTCCGCGGAAGATCCCGAGACGGCTGTCGCGGCTGCCGGCAACAAACCATGATTGCCTGGTTCGCCCGCAATGCGGTGGCTGCCAACCTGCTGATGATTTCGATCATCATCGGCGGACTGGTGGCCCTCAACCACTGGGTGAGGCTCGAAGCATTTCCACCCTGGGATGTCGATACCATCTCCGTTTCGGTGTCACTGCGCGGCGCGAGCCCCGAAGACATCGAACTGGGCGCCGCCGTTCGCATTGAAGAGGCCGTGAAAGACCTGGAGGGGATCGACCGCATCGTATCCCGCTCGGTAGAAGGCAGCACCCGGGTCCAGATAGAAGTCGATTCGGATTACAATCCGCAGGACCTTCTCGACAAGGTGAAAAGCCGGGTCGATGCGATCAACACGTTTCCGGTCGAAGCCGAAAAGCCCGTCGTGAGGCTGGCAGAACGGCGATTTGCAGTCATTAATGTGGTCATTTCCGGAAGCCAGGCCGAGGAAGAGATCCGCCGGTATGGCGAACAGATTCGTGAAGAACTTCTGAAGCTGGACGACGTCTCTTACGTGGAAATCGATGCAGCCCGCAAGTATGAGATCGCCATTGAGGCCTCAGCGGACCAGTTGCGCGAATTTGATCTCAGCCTGTCGGACATCGCCATGGCGGTCCGTAGCAGTTCGGTCGATCTGTCCGCCGGGAATGTCAGAACAACGGGCGGCGATGTGCTGATCCGCTCGAAGGGACAGGCCTATCGTCGTTCAGATTTTGAATCAATTGTCGTCAAGACCAATGCGGACGGGTCTATCGTGCGGATTGGCGATGTGGCCCGCGTCAATGATGGGTTTGAAGAGGATTCCATCAGCACCCGCTTCAACGGCATGGAAGCGGTATTTCTCGATATATCCCGGACCGGGAATCAAAGTGCGCTGGACATTTCAAGAACGGTGAAGGATTTTGTAGCGTCCCGCCAGCAGAGCCTGCCCACCGGGATCGAATTGAGTTACTGGGACGACGATGCCCAGGTGCTGAAGAATCGGCTAGGCATCCTGTCCAAAAGTGCAATTCAGGGCGGCATCCTGGTCATCCTGCTACTGACCCTTTTCCTGCGGCCAGCCATCGCGCTGTGGGTCTTCGTCGGCATTCCCATCAGTTTCCTCGGTGCTTTCATCCTGATGAGTATCTTCGATATCAGCCTGAACATGATGAGCGCTTTCGGCTTCATCATTGTGCTGGGAATCGTGGTTGATGATGCCATCGTCACGGGCGAGAACGTATACAAGCACCTGCAGTTTGGAGATGATGGACTGAAGGCCGCGATCGACGGTACTCACGAAGTCGCCGTGCCGGTCACATTCGGCATCCTCACGACCATTGTTGCTTTTGTACCGCTGATGTTTATCGAAGGGTTCCTGGGAACCTGGTACTCGCCGGTCGCCATGGTCGCGATTCCGGTGCTGCTGTTCTCACTGGTGGAATCGAAACTGATCCTTCCGGCGCACCTGGCCAAAATCAAACCGCGCCCGGCAGGCGATAAGGCAACCGGCTTCACGGCATGGCAGCGGGGTATTGCCAGGCGTTTTGAAATCGTCATCCAGGAGTACTATCAGCCTTTTCTGAAATTTGCGCTGCGCCATCGCTGGTCCACCCTGGCGGTTTTTACCGGTGTGCTGATCGTGATGATCACACTGGTGACCAGTGGCTGGACCCGGTTCGTCTTCTTCCCATCCGTTGAGTCCGAGACGGCTACCTCAACACTGGAAATGCCCGTGGGCACACCGTTTGAAGTGACCTCGCGTCATGCGGACAGAATGTTCAAGGCAGCCCGGCAGCTGCAGGAAAAGTACGCTGATGAAGCCGGGGGCGCCGGAATGATCACTAACATTCTTTCATCTATTGGTTCCATTCGTGGGAGTACCGGACCTCACCTGGCCCGGATTCAATTCGAAACAGCACCGCGGGAAACCCGAACCAGCGACCTGACCGTCACCCAGTTGATCAACGAGTGGCGTGAATTGGTGGGTGCGATTCCCGGCGCAGTCAATGTCAGCTACCGTGCCTCGTGGTTTCGCCCGGGTGAACCGATCGATGTCGAGTTCAGTGGAAACTCGCTGGAGGAACTCAGTGCCGCGGCAGATACGCTGAAAAAACGCCTGGCGACATACCCCGGGGTGTTCGACATCACCGACAGCCTGTCGGATGGTAAAGAAGAACTGCAGATCGAATTGCGGCCGCAGGGCCACTTGCTGGGCCTGACCCGGACAGACATCGTGCAGCAAGTCAGCCAGGCCTTCCGGGGATTTGAGGCGCAGCGCATTCAACGAGGCCGCGACGATATCCGGGTATTGGTCAGATATCCGCTCGAGGAGCGCGGCACGCTGTCCTCTCTCAACGAAATGCTGATTACGACACCCAATGGCAGCGAGATTCCGCTGGCGAATGTGGCCACGCTGGTTCCTGGAAAGGGTCCATCGCAGATAAGGCGCGTTGATGGCTACCGGGTGCTGAGCGTCACGGCGGACGTTGACAAAGAAAAAACCAACATGACCGTTCTGCAATCGGACCTGCGTGATTACATCGGTGGCATGCTGGCCCGTTTTCCCGGTATCTCCTACGAAATGGAGGGTGAACAACGACAGCAGAGGGATTCATTCGGCAGCCTGATGGTCGGCTGGCCCTTGCTGCTTTTTGCGATATATATTCTGCTCGCGCTGCCATTGAAATCGTACATTCAGCCTTTACTGGTGATGTCGGTCATTCCGTTCGGCATGATTGGTGCGGTGATTGGCCACTGGATCATGGGATACCCGCTATCATTCCTGAGCATACTAGGCCTGCTCGCCCTTTCGGGTGTCGTGATCAACGACAGCCTGGTGCTGGTCGATTTCATCAATCAGAAACGCCGTGCCGGATCTTTGTTATGGGACTCCGTCATCCAGGCCGGGGTCGTGAGGTTCAGACCGGTTATATTGACTTCCCTGACCACATTCTTTGGATTGTTGCCGCTGCTGTCGGAAAAGGCGTCAGCCGCGCAAATACTCATTCCGATGGCCATCTCCCTCGGATTCGGCATCCTGTTTGCGACTGCGGTGACACTGGTGTTGATTCCCGCCAATGTCCTGATTCTCGACGACATTCAGCAGTGGGCGAAAAAGCTCACAGGCAGCATCGGCACGCCCGAACCCCTGGCGAGGAACTAACCGGGGTCATCTGACGACGCCAACGCTTACTTAATCAGCGAAGCGAAGATGGCCCGCATGTACCCACAGCGGCGCTGATATCAATCATTGAATTCGGCCGGCATTCCGCCGAAGATGTTATCCGTCGTTCCCAACACTTCGATGACGAGAATGCAAATGAGTGCTGATTATAATAAGGAATATCAGTGCACTGGCGAACCATAACGCACCTGTTCGGCATTTTGCTGATGTTGTACAGCTTGAGCTTTCTCCCATCCATTGGAGTCGCGTTGATCTACGCAGATGGTGAATGGGGCGTTTTTCTGATCTCTTTCTTCATTACGATCACATCCGGCCTGGTTTTGTGGCTTCCCAGCAGGAATCGCAGTGACGCATTGTCAGTCAGGGATGGTTTCCTTGTCGTGACACTTTTCTGGCTGATCCTCGGTGTTTTGGGCTCGCTGCCTTTTTTACTGGGGTTGCACCTGAATTTCAGCGACGCTATTTTTGAATCGGTCTCTGGGTTCACCACCACGGGATCCACCATCATCAGCAACCTGGACCCTTTGCCGCAGTCCATTCTTTACCATCGGCAGCAGATTCAATGGCTGGGCGGGATGGGCGTCATTGTGCTGGCGGTCGCCGTCCTGCCCCTGCTCGGCGTTGGTGGCATGCAGTTGTACCAGGCAGAAGCTTCCGGCGTGGCACAGCATGAGCGAATGACGCCGCGAATCGCGCAGACGGCACGCGCATTCTGGTTTATTTATTTCCTGCTCACGCTGATTTGCGCCATGGGCTACTGGGCGGCCGGAATGAAACTGTTTGATGCCGTCGGCCATGCTTTCTCAACCGTCGCGACGGGGGGGTTTTCCACGCATGACGCCAGTCTCGGTTATTACAACAGCCCACTTATTGAAATGATTGCGATCGTTTTTATGCTGGCCGGCGGAGTCAACTTCGCCGTCCATTTCATCGCATTCAAACGGCAAACCATCCTCCCGTACACGATGGAGCCTGAAGTCAGAAGTTATGGGTTCATTTTCTTTTTTGCCGCTTTATGGGTTTCGCTCACCCTGTTCGCAGTCAACGCCTATCCGAATATCTGGGAATCGCTCCGCTATGGCACATTCCAGGTGGCATCCATTTTGACAAGCACCGGCTTCTCAACCGCCACGTTCTCCGAATGGCCGCTGCATGTGCCCATCACATTGGTCACGCTCTCCTTTATCGGCGGCTGCACGGGTTCCACTGCGGGCGGGATCAAGGTCGTTCGCATCATTCTGTTGGCGAAAGTCGGTATGCGCGAGCTGTATCACCTGGCTCACCCGCAGGCTGTTTCCATGGTCAACCTGGGCAAGGACTCCGTATCGGAAGAAGTCCTGTTCTCAGTTAAGGGGTTTTTTGTACTTTACCTGGTTACTTCGCTGGCGCTGACCACGGCAATGATGGCCGCGGGTCTCGACCTCGAAACTGCGTTTGGCGCCGTCATGGCTACGGTAAACCTCCTGGGCCCGGGCCTTGGGGAGGTTTCGACCTCGTTTGCGTCCATGAGCCCCACGGTCAAGTGGCTGGGCGTATTTGGAATGCTGGTTGGCCGCCTGGAAGTTTTTACCCTGCTTATCCTTTTCCTGCCCAGCTACTGGCGCCACTGAGCGGGCGGATTCATGGAGCATAAGAAAAAATGAAAATTCTGGTTTTGGGTGCCGGGCAGGTTGGCAAGACCGTTGCCAGCGCGCTGTCACATGAACAAAACGACATTACCGTGATCGATCACAACCTCCAACTCCTGAAGGCATTGGAGAAGCGCATGGACATCAAGACCGTGCATGGTGAAGCCTCGCATCCCGATGTACTCGTGCGCGCCGGTGCCGAGGATGCGGAACTGATCCTGGCTGTCACAAACAGCGATGAAACCAACATGATTGCATGCCAAGTGGCGTATACGCTGTTTCAAACGCCAACCCGGCTGGCCCGGGTCAGATCACCGAGCTACCTGAATCATCCGGAGCTTTTTGCAACCTCTGCGGTTCCGGTCACTTTCATTATCAGCCCGGAACTGCTGCTCATACAATCCATCGAACACCTGATCGAGCAGACTGAAGCGCTGCAAATCCTTGATTTTGCGGGAGGAAGGGCACAGCTCGTGGCTGTCAAGGCTCACTCGGGTGGTCCGCTTGTGGGCCATGAATTGCGCAGCCTTTCGCAACAGGTTCCCGACGCCGCCACGCGCATTGTCGCCGTATTCAGGCGTGACAGTCCGATCACTCCCAACGGTCGAACGGTGGTCGAGGAACAGGATGAAGTGTTCTTCCTGGCCGCCAGCCGTCACATTCCGGCCGTCCTCAAGGCCTTCGGAAGATCAGGGAAGCCGACACGGCGAGTCATCATCGGCGGTGGCGGAAAAATTGGCCAGCGACTGGCCGAACGCATTGAATCCGACTACCTGGTCAAACTGATCGACCTGGATTACGAACGTTGCCGGGAACTGGCAAAATCACTGTACCAGACCATCATTCTGAACGGTGACGTGACAGACGTCTCACTCCTCAAAGAAGAAGCTATCGGGGACACGGACATTTTCTGCGCGGTCACCAATGATGATGAAACCAATATCCTGTCTGCCATGTTGGCCAAGCGTTGTGGCGTGAGCAAGACCCTGTCCATAATCAACCATCCAGACTACCTTGATCTGACCCAGGGCGATGCCGTCGATATCGCACTTTCCCCTGCACTCTTCACCATTGGAGCCATCCTGACGCACATTCGTCGCGGCGATATTGCTGCCGTTCACTCACTGCGTCGCGGCGCCGCTGAGGCGATTGAAATCATCGTGCATGGCGACCGCCAGACCTCGCGGGTGGTTGGACAGCCAGCCAAGACGCTGCCGTTACCCGAAGGTGCCTCGATCGGCGCCATTGTGCGCGGCGATCAGCTGCTTTTTGTCGATTCTCGTACCGTTGTCGAATCGAATGATCATGTCATCCTGTTTCTGATCGACAAACAGCATATTCCAGCCGTGGAACGACTGTTTCAGGTCACTTCTTCTTTCCTGTAGCCTATTATGGACATTTGCTGTTTGATCATGGACGCATTGGGTTAAAGAACATGGGAACGCTGGATTTAACTTCGAGCTGGGCCGGACTGATTGCGCTGGCCGTGTTTGTCCTGGCATACGTGCTGGTCATTACCGAAGAATTCACTAAGTTGCGCAAATCGAAACCCGTGGTACTGGCGGCAGGTTTGATCTGGGCCATTATTGGCATTCAATACTCGATTTCCGGGCAACCGGAGATTCTGCACGAAGCCATTCGTGAATACCTTGTTGAGTTCGCGGAATTGTTTCTCTTCCTGTTGACGGCGATGACCTATGTAAACTCAATGAATGAGAGAAATGTTTTCGAGGCTTTGCGAGCCAGGCTGACCAGCAAGGGATACACGCTTCGACAGCTGTTCTGGATTACCGGCTTCATCAGCTTTTTTCTTTCGGCCGTTATCGATAACCTGACTACCGCCCTGGTTATGAGTAGCGTCATCCTAGCCGTGGGTAAAGACAACAAGCGTTTCATAGCGATCAGTTGCGTGAACATCGTCGTTGCCGCCAATGCCGGGGGCGCTTTCAGCCCGTTTGGCGATATCACCACGTTAATGGTCTGGCAAAGCGGCCAGGTGCAATTCGCGCAATTTTTCGCCCTGTTTTTGCCATCCACAGTCAATTACCTGGTGCCGGCGCTGTTCATGTCATTGGCCATCAGGGACAAGCAACTTGAACCTTGTACTGAAACGGTCAGCATGAAGGCCGGCGCAAGGCGGATCATGGTACTGTTCGGCCTGACCATTTTTCTCGCGGTTTCGTTTCATAATTTCCTCCATTTACCGCCTTTTCTCGGCATGGTTACGGGGCTGGCCTGCCTGCAGATCTTTGGCTACTTCCTGCGCCGGCGCGAAGCTCTGCTGATCCGGCATCACGCAAGGCATGTGACCGGTGACGTCATGCCTTACGACAGCTTCCGCGAGGTGGCGAGGGCGGAATGGGACACGCTGCTGTTCTTTTTGGGCGTCATCATGAGTGTCGGCGGCCTGACATTCATAGGCTACCTTGGACATGTATCCGGTTATCTATATCTGGAACTTGGTCCGACAACGGCCAACGTCCTTGTAGGCGTGTTGTCAGCCATTATCGACAATATTCCGGTGATGGTTGCCGTGCTGCACATGAGTCCGGAAATGGATCTGCACCAATGGTTGCTGGTCACCCTGACTGCCGGTACCGGCGGCAGCCTCCTGTCCATCGGCTCCGCGGCTGGCGTCGCACTGATGGGGCAGGCGCGGGGTGCTTACTCGTTTTTCACGCACCTCAAATGGTTGCCGTTAATTTCGCTGGGCTACGCCTTGGGCATCTGGCTGCATCTTTGGATGAATTGACCCGTTTCAGAACTCAAATTCCAGGCTAAACCGCAGTGTGCGGTCCGGGCTTTTGTTATCCAGGCCGAAGATGATACCAGCTTCCCAATTTAGCGAATTCTTCTTACCGACGCTGAACTGCCCCAGCATGACCGGGCCGAAACCCCGGGTATCTTTTCCACCATAAAATTCCAGGGCGGGCTCAAAGGCCCTGGAATACCGGTATCGCAGTTGCAGCCCCAGCCGGCTTTCCCAATCATTGCTTGCATCAGAACCCCATCCATGAACCAGGAACAGGTTGGCCGTGCTGCTCCACTGGCCCCACTCCTTCTCAATCAGGACGCCGGTGGAAAATGACCATGCGTCTTCGTTCGCTTCTTTTTCAAGTTCGAACAGCAGGCCCCAATCGGCCCAGAATTCTCCCTGCTCAGTCAGTTGACGCAGGGCTTCCAGTTCGTAGCTTTTCAGGTCAAAATCTGAATCATTCGACTGTTCACCCACCAGGTAAAAATCCACGAACCAGTGTTGATTGATGGAACGCCCGTAAGCGAAACGGTGAAGCTGGAGATCGTCGGGTGCGCTAGGCTGATGGTTCTGGAAGATTCCTCGCCATTCCAGTTCCTGCTCCATTGGTTGTACGTAAGGATGATAGATCCGGTCAATGACGACGCTATCGGCCGGGCAGGGACTTGCATGGATCAGCCACATAACCACGCAGGCATATACGGGAAGCCGGGCATTCATGCTGGTGGTAAATTTCGTGCCGACTGGTATTTTGCGATGATGGCTGCCAGTAAAACCGCGGCGGCGCCCGCCACGTAAGCGGCCACCTGGATCAGGGATGGATTGGCCTCATAGCCGATCAGTGCATACAGCAACTGACCCATGATGGAGTTTTCTGAAATCCATCCGGACGTGTCCCAGAGCGCCGGGGTTGAAGGCAGCCAGTCTGCCTGGATCAACTGTGCGCTGGATTGCGACAACATATTTCCTGCGAACATGGCCAGCAGCAGAATGGGGACAGCAATGTCCCATTTTCGGGGAAGCTCAATCAACGCGTAAAATAGCAAGAAACCCGCGCTTATTCCGATACTGAAACCAATGCTGCTGCCGACCAGCACCGTCTTGATCTGGCCCCCCTGTTGCAGGAAGCCATCCAGGTAAACAATAATTTCCGAACCCTCCCGGCCAATGACCAGCATGAGCGAAATCGCCGCAAAAATTTCAAACAGATGGTAGGGAAAGATGGTGCGCGGTGCCTCGTGGATTGAAGCATGCGATTGCCGGAAAATCGTCCAGGGCAACAGAAAAAGAAACATGGCGAGTGTGGACTGAATCGACGCATTCGCCACTTCCTGCCCGACATAGTCAAACCAGTCAGATATCGTCCCCAGGTTGAGCGCATAGAGCAGGGCAAGAATGAAACCGCCAAACATTCCAAAAAGCATCCAGACCATTCGGTGTGCCAGTCGCTGACTCAGCGCGGCGAGCATGCTGGCCAGCAGTGCAATCTCCAGGGTTTCCTGGAGAATCAGTAAGGCGGAGCTTAACAACATTGTGATTCCATCGAGCCAGTCATTGAGCCAGGATTTTGCCCTGCGCGGTTTTGGGGTGGAATTCTCCAAAAAACGGATACTCGCCGGGTGTCAGCGGACCAATGAAAATAACGGCAGTGCTTTGACCGCCGATCACCTTTTCACGGTTCAGTTCGTAGCTTTCAAATTCTTCGGGCGTGGGGTCGGTGTTCTTGATTAACAGTTTGACTTTCGTATTGGCAGGAACGATGACTTCCGACGGCAGGAACAGGTGGTCCCTGATTTCAATTTCTATCACAGGCGTGGCGGGCAGCAGGGACGATGGCAACAAAAGTGCCAGCAGGCCTGGAATGAACCGAAGGAAGATTTTCATTGGACTAAGCGAGCTGCACTCCCTGGGTGTTGCTATCGTGGCAAACCGGAAAGCTCACCTGAAAAGCGGCCCCGGTGTCGAACCTGGACCGGGTGACCGTGATCGACGTCTCGTGCAGTTCAGCGATGCGTTTTACGATGGCGAGACCCAGACCACTGCCAGGTTCACAGAGTTGGCCGTGATCACCTCCAATTCGATAGAACCGATCGAAAATGTTCCGGCGCTGATCCTCTGGAATACCCGGACCAGAATCTTCCACGGTTAGAATGGCACCTTCGTTTTCCCGGTTGATTCTCACCAGGATGTTGCCTTTTTCTGGCGTGTATTTGCTGGCATTGCTTAGCAGATTGTAAATCAGAGTCGTCAATGCGAACCGGTCTCCCCGAATGAAACAGGAATCGCCCAGAAATTCCAGGGTTTGGTTTTTCCTGTCAAACAACGGGTAAGCTCGGGCCAGGATTTCCTGTACCAGTGCGGCCAGGTCAATGGGAACAAAGTTGGCGGTATAACGGTCCGGCGAACTCCGGTACAGGTCGAGAATCTGCTCAACAACGCGTTCGAGCCGGCCGGTCGTATAGGCCAGTTCCGCGATCCCTTCATGGTCTTCCGGGTGTTCCTTGCTGAGGTTGTACAACTGAACTTTCAGAGCACTGATCGGAGTGCGTAGTTCGTGGGCCACGTCAGAGGCGAATTGCTTCTCCCGCAGCAGCGATGTTTCGAGTCGGGACAGCAAACGATTGGATGACGAAACGATTTGCTGAAGTTCACGCTTGGGTTTGTGGATCGTGAGCGGACTGAGGTCCTCCGGTTGCTTATTACCGAGATCGGCGGCAAGGCTGCGCAGCGGCTTCAGTCCCTGGCCGACGATCAGCCAGATCAGCAGGCCAAGAACGGGCAGACCAATCACTACCGGGTAGATGGATTCCAGAATCACGTTCTCTGCCAGCGTGTAGCGAAGGTCCATTCTTTGTGCCGCCACCACCCAGAAGTCGCGACCGGTATCGTAGTAGGCCACCGTCCGCCACCGGTAGCCGCCGAAATTACTGAAATCAAATCCCGGCTTCAGTTCGATCATTTCATGGGTCGGCGCGTTGGAGGAAGAAGATTCAAGGACACCCTGCCGCCAGACCTGGAAAGTAATCGAGCCATTGTGGTCCAATCTTGCAGCGGTCTCGGCAGAGTGGGTTTCGGCGACGAGGTGTGCAATGTCCAGCAGCTGGCTGTCAAACAGTCGGCCGGCCTCCACCATGCTGGACTGAAAACCCCTCAGGGACACGACAAAAGTAAAAAGTGTCAGTACCGCCAGGGTAACGAGCACGAGGAAAACCCGAATGGAATTCATTTCGGGTCGACCTTGTACCCGACTCCCCGGACGGTTTTTATGAACTCTGCGCCCAGTTTTTTCCGCAGATGATGGACATGTACCTCCAGTGCGTTGCTGGATACTTCTTCGCCCCAGTTATAAAGCCGGCTCTCAAGCGCATTCCGGGTCAGCACTTTGCCGGCATTTTCCATCAGGCATTTGAGCAGCATGTTCTCTCTTCGGGACAGCTCAATCTCATCGCCGCGGATGAAAGCGGAGCGGCTGTTAATATCGAGCTTGACGTCGCCGATGACAATCTCGGCGCTCCCGGAGCTGCTGAGCCGGCGCTCGAGCACGCGCAGGCGCGCAAACAGCTCCGTCATTTCAAAAGGTTTGGCCAGGTAATCGTCCGCGCCACTGTCAAGGCCGGTGATCTTGTCAACCAGGTCTGATCGCGCGGTCAGCAACAAAATGGGCAGATCAGGGTGCTTTTCGCGTGCGCGTTTGAGCACGTCGATACCATCGATGTCCGGCAAGCCGAGATCCAGTATGACGATATCAGGGGTTTCGACGTCAATCACATGGAGCGCCGCCATTCCGCTGGCCACGGCGTTCACATTGTATTCCTGCTTTTGCAGGGCGTGCCGCAAAGCTTCGGCCAGCGACCGATCATCCTCAACCAGTAGAATCAGCATCCAGTGACTCCCAAAGTCGACATTCTCCAGCGTCTATCCCGCTTTATGATGCCATCGCTCCTTTCTGCTGTCGCGTGACAGAAAAAAGCAACGCCACGAAGTGACGTTGCTTTTTCAGGCGGATCGCGGAGCAATCAGGGAGAAATATTGATCATTCCCGAGAGCATATTGCTACTGGACGGATCGAACGTGTAGCCATCATCGACCAACTCAACAACCGTGAGCGTGTATAGGCCGGGCATCGCTGCGGGCAGGGTAAACACACCCCTGGCGCGGGCGCCACTATCGGCGTAATCACTCTGCGAGAAGCCATCCGGCAGCGTCCAGACCGCGTGTATACCGGCGTTTTTGACCGCACTTCCGTTCTCATCCACTATCCAGACAATGGCCTTGATGTCATTGGTTTTCTTCTTGTAGCTCATCGAAATCCGGTCAACTGACATGCACTGACTGGTGCAGCCGGCGTTACTGTCCGAAACCGTTATGGAAACAGAACTGCTGCCGGTTGCGCCCATATCGTCAGTGACGGTCAATACCGAGCTGTAATTCCCGATATCGAGATAAGTATGCAGCGGGCTGGCCTCCGCGGAGCCGTTGCCATCTCCAAAATCCCAGGACCACGCCACGATGTTTCCATCCGGGTCATTTGATCCGGTCGAATCGAAGGCCACGGTCAGCGGGGCGCTGCCGCTGAGGGTATCGGCATTCGATACGGCCGTCGGTGGAAGGTTGCCGGTTCCGTTCACCGTGATGCTTTTACTCAAAAGTGCGCTCTTCTTGGGATCGAACTTTTATCCGGCCTTGGTTGCGCCTGCAACAGTGAGTGTATAGGTGCCGGCAACGCCTGCGGTATACAGGCTGAATTGCGCTCTCAGGCGGGTACCGATATTGGCATATTGGTCGAAACTGGAACCGTCCGGCCGGGTCCAGACGGCATGCACGACAGACCCGCGAGCGCCGGCTCCCGCCCCGGTCTCATCGGTGAGTTTGACGATTCCCCGGATCGAGCTTCCCAGGTCTGTGAGGTCGATACTGTAAACCCGCAGGCAATTCGACGAACAGGATTGCGCTATTGCGCTGTTTGATACGAACGTGAGTGTGAGAAGGATGGCAAAGGAAGCCAGTAAAAATTTCAAGCGGTTTGGACGATGGTATTTCATGATCAGTTCCCTGATTGGACTGCGCATAGACTACCTGCCGATCCTTAAGGAACTATTAAGAGAACAAGCCCGGATTTTTGCCTTAAGACTTCCTTAAGACTTCGTGGCTAGACTGCAGACTGGAAAAATGCCGATGAACGGTATTCAACCTGGTTTCTCTTCACAAGGAAGTTGCGCTTATGAAAACTCCTGTCCCGAATGCACGTTCGTTCAGATCTCGGCTGTCCCTGGTTTATGCCGTTTTTCTGGTTTTTGCCGGGATTTCATGTGTCGGATCAAATCTGGCGGCACAAGACCCGTTCAATCTCGAGATCAAGGGTGCCGCCTACGATGCCGAAAAGTCCCAACTTAAAGTTGAAGTAGCCCTCGGCAACACGGCGCGCAGAACGGTGCTCCTGTTCAACGAAACGACCGGCGAGCAGATCGCGCAAAAGCGCACACGGAAGTCGGAGATCAAGTTTCGAGTCAACGGACTGGTGGGAACTGAAGTCCCTTGCGATGTCCGGGTCAGCGCGGCTGGCCAGTCCGATACAGCGACTGTAAGTAACGCACCACAGCATTGCGATGATGAACCGCCACCACCGCCACCGCCACCAACGGAAAATCAGCCGCCAGACTGTGAGATCAGGAAGCCGACAGGAGATGTAAACATCCTGCTTGGGAATGAAGTTGATTTTGAGGGCACCGGTTCCGATCCGGAAGGTCAGCCACTGAGTTGGGAATGGGATTTTGGTGGCGGAGCCGACATCCGGCCCCTCGTACCCGTGCCGGGTAAGGTGGTCTATGACGTATCCGTCGGCACTTTTATTGCGACGCTGATCGTCACCGACGACCAGTCCGCCTCCTGTCGAGCGCAGATTACAGTCACAGTGGGCAATCCGCCGGATGACTTGCCGCCAAAGGTTGATGAGCAACCCGAGCCAGGCACCGCCGGGGCGGGCGACGGCGATAACGTCGTGCTCGCATTCAACGACCTGGGCATGCACTGCGGGGATCTCGGTTCTTATCCGTTCAGCATCCTGCCATTGTTCAATACCGTGAACGCGCAGGTCGTGCGCAAGGGAACGCGTGGCAGTAACCGCCCGCAGATCCTCGATGATTCGCAGGTTGCTTTGCAGTATTCGGCCGCATCGAGCCCGTTGGATCCGGTAGGTCCGGATTCAATCAATTCGACCAGTCAGAACTTCCCGCCAGGCTCAACCGTAGCAGGGGCCACGGTGCGTAAGACGGATTTCTGGGACATGCTCGACGGCAAAAAGATCGTTGATTGGCTCTTCGGGCAGGATCTCGATCCCGACGAGGGTCTTCGGACACTGGGTAACCCTGATCACGGCCGCTACATGCCTGGAAAAGTGAACCCCTATGAAATCAATGATCCGCAGGCATTCAGCGGTTACGTTGAGTCGCATGACTGGCACACAGCCCAGGGCATCCCGATGACCCCGGTCGATGATATCGGCCGATTTAACTCCTATCCGCTGATACGCGTTCAGGCCGTGGACATCCGTAGCAGGCAGGTGCTGGCGACCACCGATGCGGTGGTGCCGGTTTCAACCGAAGTCGATTGCCGCGACTGCCATGCCTATGGCCAGGTGGCGGCTGATCCCGGCGCGCGCACCGGTGATCCCGTTGGTCCGGAATTCGTGGTGGCGGCCAGCACGGACCGCGCAGACGTTGAAGCTGCGGCCAAGCACAATATTCTTGCACTGCACGACTACAAGCACGGCGATAAGTATGAGCCAGACTTTGTTGCGGCGGGGCGGCCAGTTCTGTGCGCCAGCTGTCACAGGTCAAACGCACTGGCGGAAGTCGGTGGGCCGGGTGGTGATGAGGATATCAGCAGTATGTCCAGTGCCATGCACGGTTTCCACGGACGTCTGCAGGTATTCGACTACGAATCGGCTGTATTGATCCGCGACTCGGGTGAGCCGGTGCTGATCGATCCGCTGACGATGACCGGTGATGAGCTGCCGCTGATACCCGTCGGCGAAGATATTCCAATGGAGCAGAACTGTTTCTCCTGCCATCCCGGCAAAATCACCCAGTGCTTCCGGGGCGCAATGTTCACCGCCGGACAGAAATGCGATGAGTGCCATGGAGATATGCTGGCCATGGGCGGCGAATTCCCGATGACCGACGGCCGTATACGCGAACCCTGGGCCGATGAGCCCAAGTGCAGTTCCTGTCATACCGGACATGGCGACGATGCTGTCGGCCAGTTGGCCTTCGATCCGGCTGATCCGGCGGCCACGCCCATCGAGTTCGTCGGTTCACGGTTCGCGGAAAACCCGGACACCCTGTACCGGAATAGTCTGGATAATCATGCCGGGATTGCCTGTGAAGGCTGTCACGGCAGTCCGCACGCCATCTGGCCGAACCGGAATTTCGCGGCGAATGACAACGTCCCGGCGGTCCAGTTGCAGGGCCATGCCGGCACGATCAGTGAGTGCACGGTATGCCACGAGCCGAACAGTTTCCCGAATGGAACCCTGGACGGTCCCCATGGCATGCACCCGGTGAATGACCCGAACTGGATCAAGAGCAAGGGTGATTTCTACCACGAGGACTTTGTCTGGCAGGACGGAGAAGATCAGTGCGCAGCCTGTCACGGGGCTGATCACCGCGGCACACGCCTGTCCCGCGTGCCGGTCGATCGCGAGCTCAGAGATGCTGACGGTGTCTTGCGCGCGACCCTGGCGAAGGGGGATATTGTGTCCTGCAACCTTTGCCACAGCCTGGAAAAAAGCTTCGAGGATTAAACCTGTTAGCCCGGGAGTCACTCGACTCCCGGGCACGACCCCCGCTCCAACGCTTGAAAATTTGACCTTTTGGGTGTCTATGCCCACAATCACGCCCCATGAGAGGGTGGTTGTCCGATAGATAAGTGTAATGAATACATATTCAGCTGAAATCAATGCCGGCTCGTTCCGTGATCGCGATGGACGTGTGTACCACTGCGGGGGTCGGGTTATTCGCGGATTGAGCGCAAGCGCGCTGGAGAGCTTTCGCCTTTTGCAGGAAAAGCCTTTTTATAGCAAGCTGGTCGATTCAGGTAAGCTCATCGGCACGCGTGAAATTCCCGAGAGTGAGAACCCGCTACCGGATGATCTGAAAGCCCGGTGGGCGGGTTTTCTTGAACACGACACAGTACCCGTCATCAGCTACCCGTACGAATGGACCTTCAGCATGTTGAAGGCGGCGGCCAGCTTACAGTTGCATTTGGTGGAACGTGCGGTCAGCAATGGTTTCGCGTTGAAAGATGCAACACCCTACAATATTCAATTCGTCGATCAAAAAGCGGTATTTATTGACATTCCGTCATTCGAACCTCTGCAGGAAGGTGAGCCCTGGTCGGGTTACCGGCAGTTCTGCGAGATGTTTCTTTTTCCCTTGTTTTTGCAGGCTTACAAAGGCTGCAACTTCCAGCCCTTTATGCGCTCATCCATTGATGGGGTTGACGTGCAGTCCGCGGCTGCTTTATTTGGTTTTCGTGACCGTTTCCGTAAAGGTGTGATGAGCCATGTATGGCTGCAGTCCAAACTGGACCGGCGTTATGGAGGTTCGTCTGAAAATGTTCGTTCCAGCCTCAAATCTGCCGGATTCAACCGGGAACTCATTCTGGCCAACGTCCGTAAGCTGCAAAAACTGGTCAGGAATCTCGAATGGGAAGCTACGGGTTCAGAATGGGGTGATTACACCGAATTTCACAACTACTCGGATGACGACCATGTACGGAAAGAGGATTTCATACGAGAATCAATAAGTGCAGAAAAACCGGATACGGTCTGGGACATTGGCTGCAATACCGGGCAGTTTTCTCGCATCGCGGCGTCACTCTGCCGCCAGGTCGTATCCACGGATATCGATCACGTTGCCGTGGAGAGATTATTTCTGGATAAAGACACGCCGGAGAATATCTTACCGCTGGTACAAAATGTCGCCGACCCATCGCCCAACTGGGGTTGGCGTAACCGGGAACGCAGCGATCTGCAAAGCCGCAGCAAGCCTGACCTGGTGTTGTGCCTGGCACTGATCCATCACGTGGTCATTACCGCAAATATTCCACTGGATGAATTCATCGACTGGCTGGCCGGACTGACTGACAAGCTTGTGATTGAGTATGTCTCGCGCAAAGACGACAAGGTGAAAACCCTGTTGCGTAACAAGGAAGACAAGTATCAGGACTATTCGCGTGAGTCATTGGAAGCAAACCTGAATCGGCACTTTGTGATCAAACGGCAGCAGGCCGTAAATGAGGGTGACCGGACGCTGTATTGTTGTGTGAAGCACTGATTCACTATGCCAACAGCGATTTATAAGGGGTCATCGCCAGGCTTGATGCGCCTTGTGTTTTTGATCATTTCAGTGGCATCGGTCTGGGTGTTTTCTGAATGGTTATTCTTCGCAACCAAGCCGTCCTTCATGACCCTGTACTCTTTTTCAGAAAAGGTCGGTCTGCTGTGTGGCTCTGCACTGGTCATGTCCATCGCGTTGCTGATTGCCTCAATCCCGTTTGCTGTTTTCTGCTGGCTGATCGACAGAGTTGTGAAACGCGGTTTGATCGCCAGGCTGGTCCTGCTCACTCCAGGAATTCTATTGCTGGCCCTGGCTTTTTTGCTGTTGATTGACAATTTCACGTTGACCCTTTTGGGCTGGGGAATTCGAAATGCAGGGGATCCGGGCATCTGGGCCTATCGTATCCTGACCGTGGGACTGCTGGTTTACTCCGGCCGGTTACTGCTGGGTGTACTGGAGAAGCCAAAGGTTGAAGCCGATAAAAAATTAGTGGCCATTTTTTCCACACTGATTGTCGCAATTGGTGTCCCCTTGGTCGTTATGGCTGTATTTTGGCCACCAGACGGTCCGGAAGATATTACCGTGGTCGGAAAAAAGCGGCCCAATATCATTATTTTGTCCAGTGACGGGCTTTGGGCGAATCACATGTCACTGTACGGTTATGAAAGACAGACCACACCCTTTATGGATAGCGTCAGGGCGGAGTTCCTGGTAGCTGAAAACCATTTTGCCAATGCGAGTGACACGGGTGGGTCAGTGATTTCTTTGTTGAGCGGAAAACAGCCGACAAGCACCCGGGTCATATATCCGCCTGATGTGATGCGTGGTGTTGATAGTTTTCAGCATTTACCCAGCCTGCTTAAAAAGCTGGGCTATTACAATGCCGATATCAGCATGCGTCACTATGCCGACCCGTATGATTTGAACATGCGTGATGGGTTCGCAGAAGCCAATTTCCGGAAACTCAGAGATTCAGGCGGCCATTTGGCCGCGATGTTACGAAAATACCCGGGTCTGAACTCAACCTCGCTTTTTACAGACAGGATATCGGAACGCTTGTCGCAACGTTTTTTTCGTATTTTAGTCAACGAACCCATACAGGACCCGCTGTCCGAAGTTGATAAACCGCATGAGAGGTGGATCCGTGATGATGACCGGGTGGTTGAAATCAGGCGTTTGATCAACGAAATACAACAGCCACTTTTTCTGCACGTGCACATGATGGGTACTCACGGTTCCCGCTTCAAGCCGCGCCAACGGGTCTGGTCAACCGAGGAAAGTTACAACGTTGAATGGGATGAAGATGGTTTCGATGATGCCATTCTTGATTTTGACCGTTATGTGGAGGAGGTATACCAGCTACTTGAAGACAGTGGCAAGCTGGATTCGAGCATTTTAATTATTTCGTCTGACCACGGTTTCAACCATGGACTCCTGCAACGTTTGCCCATGTTGATGAGGCTACCGGGACAGACTCATACGGGTATCCTGACCGGCAATACCCAACGGTTGGATATTGCGCCAACCCTGGTGGAATTCATCGGTATGGAAGTACCTGCCTGGATGGAGGGGCGTTCCATGTTGAGTACCGGTGTCGATGAATTAAATAGCCGGCCCATTTTCGCAAGCGGCAGCGGCGCAAAAATTGACGATGGTGAAGTCTGGTCCGTTATCAACCCTCAACCGCCATGGTATTCACTGGGTCGTCTATACCTGATCAAGTGCAACCAGGGATTCGTTCTGAATACCGATGATATGTCCCTGCAGGGCAGAGCAATCGAGGGCTCGACGGTCAGCTGTCCGGACAAAGTGAGCCTGGATGATGCGCGGCAACTGATGCTGACTCATTTGAAAGATCGGGGATATCTGTCTGACTGATGATGTTCCTGGCTTACATCAGTATCCAGGATTTTGCGTTATCCTAACCGCGTGGGGACATTTCGTTTCAAGGCTTTTATCAGCTACAGCCATCGGGATCGCGATTGGAGCGCCTGGCTCCAGCGCGCGCTGGAGGCTTACAGAGTCCCGCGGCGGCTGGTAGGAAGCGAGGGTGCATTCGGCCCGGTTCCACGTCGCCTGGCCCCGATTTTTCGCGATCGTGAGGACCTTCCGTCATCATCCGATCTAAGCGTCACGGTGAAGGAATCGCTCCAGGCTTCGGAATCACTGATTGTCATCTGCTCGCCGGATTCGGCAAAATCCAGATGGGTGAGCGAAGAAGTCACGTATTTCAGAAGCCTGGGCAGGCAGGATCGTATTTTTGCGCTCATTGTCGACGGTGACCCGCAGCCGGATGACCCGGACCAACAGTGCTTTCCAGCAGCATTGACGACATTCCACGATGGATCTGTAAACGAGCCCTTGGCTGCCGATGCCCGAAAATGGGCGGACGGTAAATTACTGGCCAAGCTGAAAATCGTTTCCGGTATTCTCGGGATCCGGTTGGACGACCTGCGCCAGCGGAATGCGCAACGGCGTCGCCGGAACTGGATTCTGGCGGTTACCTCAATGCTGGTGCTTGTCGCCATTACCGGCACCCTCGTTTTCACAACCCTGTCATCTCAGAAAGCCGTACGCGTGCAGCGCAGCAATACCGAGGAACTCCTGAGCTACATGTTGGGTAACCTCGAGCGCCTCGACCCGATTGTAGGTCTTGAAGTTATCGACCAGGAAGACTCAACAATCATGGGATACCTTCAGTCCCTCGGATTTGACGAAATGAGTAACGATCAGCTGGTCGAGCAAGGTATGAATTGGAGAGAGCAGGGTCAGGGGAGTTTTGATCGTGCCCAACTGGCTGAAGCGATGGAAAAATTTCAGCAGTCACGGGCGGCATTCATCGAACTTCATCAGCGCGAAGGCAGCACGACACGTGCATTGTTCGAGCTTGGGCAAGCTGAATTCTGGGTGGGTTATGTCCATTTTGAACGGGGCGAACTGGACCTGGCAGAGGAGCGTTTCACACGTTATGGGGCAGTCACAAGGCGACTGGTCGATGCGGACCCTAATAATGCGCAGATGGTGATCGAGCTGGCTTACACATTGACCAACCTGGGTGCGGTTGAGCTTGCCCGGACTGACCCGGATACCGACGGAGCCCTCCAGTTGATGCAATCGGGCGTGCAGTACAACCAGATCGCACTGTTACTGGATCCGGAAAATGACGTTTACAGGAAGGATTTAAGGGGATCCCTGGCTTTCCTGGCGGATGCCTGGCTGGAAAACAGTTGCGACCTGGGTAAGGCATATGGATTCAGGCAGCAGACCGTGGAGCTGTCAAGGGAGCTTTATGAGGGCTCTCCTGACAGCGATGTTCTCAGTCGCGACCTTGCTTTTTCACTGTCCGGTCTTGCATCTGTGCAGCGCCGCATACCCATACCGGACAAGGCCCTTGCCAATCAACGAGAAGCTCGCGACCTGCTCAGGCATTTGGCTGATCAGGACGCTGAGAACCCGAGAGCCAGGCTGGAGGTGATGAGGCGTGAGCATTGGATCTTCGATATCCAATCCTGGGCTGAACCATCAGAGGCGCTGTGGCTTGCAATGATGGCTTACAGGCAAGAGTTGAAAAACTTCCTATTGACAGGAAAGGCAGATGATTTTGAGGTATCCGTAGACTATGCGGATTTCCTGGTTACTTTTTCGAGATTCGCGTGGCGGCTTGAAAAGCAGCGGGAAGCAGAACAGGCATTGAGCGAGGCCATAACGTTGTTGTCTGGACTGGTCAGGGGTAATCCTGAACATCGGCAGAGTGTCCGCTTGCTGGCCCGTGTGCTGATAGATCGCTGGTACCATCAGGGCACACTCCCGTCAGGTGAAGCCGCATCGATGCTGGACGGCTACCTCACCGATCCAAAGCGGGTCACCAGTTGTGCGGACGCGAGTCTCGCAGCCAGGCTGGAATTCTTGCGCGGAAATCACGATCTGGCGAGAAACTATTCTTCATATTTACTGAACAAGGGTTTTTTTGAACCGGGCTTTGTCGCGTTTTGTAAAAGCAACGAACTGTGTGAGAAATAAACCTTTTTCACTGGAACGCCCAGGCAAATGCCAAAACTGAAACTCAGACGCTTTGCCGTGGCCGCAACTCTTGCAGTCATGAGTGTGTTCGTTAGCGGAGCTGTTGAGGCCGACGTGCATGAGGAAAGTATTCAAAACGGTGAAAATCGGCATAACAACCATCGGCGCTGATATCAGCGCAATGAAGGCCAACAAAGGCGCCGGTAAAAAACCCTTTACCAGAAACATAATCATCAGATAATTTCCATGCCGGTAACTCTTGTTCAATCACATGCCATTGGATGCCATCAAAGGAATAGCTGTATTGATAAGTGGCTAACTGCACTGACACTTTTAACCAGATATTCTCTGCAGTGTCAGGGATGACTATAGGCTGTTGATACAAGTAATAACTGGCTTCTCCTTTATCAACCTGTATTACTTTGATGGTGCGACAAGCCAGTTCCTCATCAAAATCAACAAAACAGTAACTCCAGTTCAACGTGTTGTAATAACAGGTAAGGCCTGCAGTTTGTTGATCGTTTTCAGGGTAAAAACTCAACTGCGTGTACGCTTCAAAATGAAAATGTTGCCAGCGCCTTGCCACCGTTGCCTGGGTAAATAATGACACCAGGGAATCTTTGCCATAAAGCCTTAACAACGACTTTTCCGGTATCAGTTGCCCGATTTCCTGGTTAAAAGGAATGCGTAAGGTTTGCCATTCAGGATCGAGATCACTGTCTTCAAAGTCATCAATAAAATGCTCGTTTGTATGCCATTCCTGTATGGCCATATCAGGGGCATCAACCTGGGTTTTAGCGTGTTGACCACCCACCGCGTAAGGCCAATCATCCTGCCAATAAAGTTTATCAATGGCTGTTTCTCGACCCAGCGGACAATAACCACGCATATCGTCAGTCATCTCTTGCTGTGCAACCACTATGGGCCGGCCCACAATATAGGTCATGTACCACTCGTCAGTATGGGTATGAATGAAAGAAGCATGTCCCGCTTTTTGTAAAGCATTTTCCGGAGCATGCTCTGTGGTCACTATCGTTTCATCGGGGTGCAATTGATAAGGACCGAGTAAATTTTTCGAGCGGGTGACGGTACAGGTATGCTGATAAACCGTGCCACCTTCGGCAACCACTAAATAATAATAATCGCCGCGTTTATAGATATGCGGGCCTTCGGTTAGCTTACGGTGGGTTCCTGAAAATAGTCGTATCCGTTGATCAGTGAGCTCTTGTTCTTTCGGAAAATACTCCTGCAAAAGAATATGATTTTCAGGATTGCTGTGATGTCTCGGCCCCCATTTGCGATAAAGGTAATATTTTCGGCCATCATCATCATGAAAAAGCGACGGGTCAAAACCACCATTGCCCATGGGAACAGGCTCACTCCAGGGGCCGGTAATATCTTTCGCGGTAACCAGGTAATTTCGCCCATTTTTCCAGGGGGCATTAACCACTTTCACATCCGTATACAGAAGCCAGAACTGACCATCGGCATAACTCAGACAAGGCGCCCAGATACCGCCTGAGTCCGGATTGCCTTTCATGTCCAATTGCGAAATGCGGTCTAAAGGCCGACTCACCAGCCGCCAATTTTGTAGATCACGACTGTGAAAGATGCGAACACCAGGAAACCATTCAAAGGTCGAGGTGGCAATGTAATAATCTTTACCACAACGGCAAATAACGGGGTCGGGGTGAAAGCCGGATAATATGGGGTTGACTATCTTGTTCAAAATGACCTCTATGTTGCTGACGGGTTTGGTGTACGCGGTTGGCACAGCCGGCAGTTCGCAGTCTCTCACGCCATCGGGAGCAAAAGCCAGATCATCAATTCAGCGAACGGGTTAGTTAAGGTCCTGACCATTGTTGAAGACACAATTTCAAGGCGCCCCGGTAATCCCGTCGGACACCAAGTGCTCAACATCATCCAAGTCAATGGAATGAATTGACATTTTGCGACAATTTACACACCATGTTTGCCATGGCGATCACAATAACGGGGCATCGGGACAGCATGGTTAGGGTGGGGGTATTGGGGCGAATCCCTTCTGTTCTGCACACCCTTGAAACCGATCCCGGGCCCATTTTTGAAGACGTTGGTTTCACACTGGAGGAGTTCAAAGACGCGGATCGCCAGATATCCTATCTGAGGGCAGGGCGGTTGCTGGCCCGTTGTGTCGAAGACAGCGGCTGTCAGCATTTTGGTTTACTCCTGGGGCAATCCTCGTCGCCCTCTCTGCTTGGTGTGCCGGGATTCATGGTCCACTCAGCCCCGAATGTTGCACGGGCACTGGACGATTTGCTTTACAACCTGGATCTTCATGATCATGGCGGTTCTCCCACACTGGACTCGTCCAATGGGGTCACGGTTTTTGGCTATACCATCCATCAACCCGGGGTTAAGGCAGCAGAGCAGATTTACGATTTGTCGATCGCTGTGGTCTACAATATCATGCGGACACTATGTGGCAGCAGCTGGGCTCCCCTGGAGATCATGCTGGCCCGCAAAAAACCGCGCGATGTCTGGCCTTACCGGCGCTTTTTCAAGGCACCCATTCGGTTTGATGCAGCGCAAAGCGCTGTTGCCTTTTCGAGCCGCTGGTTAAAATATGAGGCTCCTTCGGCCGATGAATTTCTCCATGACCACCTTGAAAAGGAGGCCAGGGTTTTACACCAACTGCAACACCGGGAACTGCTTGACCGCTTGCATGAGGTGCTGCACCTGGGAATTCTGAATCGCCGCTTTTCGGTACAGGAAATTTCCGCAAAATTCAAAATCAATGAACGCACATTGCATCGGCGCCTGAAGGCAGCAGGCACCAGCTTTCGGCATGAACTGGATGGGGCCCGGCAGGCGCTCGCTCTGCAGTTACTTTCCAACACGGATCTTTCCATTATGGAAATCTCAGATGTCCTAGCCTACAAGGGTCCAAGCTCTTTCATCCGGGCTTTCAAACGCTGGAACGATGTATCTCCGCAAACCTGGCGCCTGAGCCACAAACCGGAATAAAGCCCCCTCTGCTCAGCCGGCCCGGGATCGCTTATCCAGTGTCGCGAAAAGGTAATTGAGACGGACTCGATAGCCATATACTGGTGTCAACGCATAGAAAAGCCCTATAAAAAGCGATGCCCTGGAGCCGTCTCACTCAGCGAGTCACGCCACAATCTAAGTCAGGTTGAATTCAGGACAATTAGCGGAGAATCGAAATGATGTTGGCAACTTTTTCAAGGCAGGGTATCTGCCTGGTAGCAGCACTTTGCCTGCTCGCCAGTTCAGCTGTTTTTGCCCAGGAAATCACCGGTATGCCCGGTTCACCGGGCGCCACGACCACTATCACTGGCAAACAACTGCCTGCGCCCGAGCCGGAATTTGGCGGCGAGATCAAGGACGATGCGCTGAACTCGAAAATCTGGTGGCCGCCGCGGATTGTACCGCCAAAGGAGGCGCCCAACGTGCTGTTAATCATCACGGATGATGCCGGGTTTGGCGTACCGAGCACCTTTGGCGGCGTTATTCCAACACCTACGATGGATCGAATCGCGGATAGCGGACTGCGCTACAACAACATTCATTCAACAGCACTCTGTTCGCCGACACGGGCGGCGCTTATCACCGGGCGAAACCATCATTCAGCGGGCTTTGGCGTCGTCTCTGAACAGGCCACGGGCTTTCCCGGTTACAACAGCATTATTGCCAAGGACAAGGCCACTGTCGGGCGGATTCTGCTCGAAAACGGCTACGCCACGTCATGGTTTGGAAAGGATCACAACACACCGGCCTTTGCCGCCAGCCAGGCCGGGCCGTTTGACCAATGGCCGACCGGTTTGGGCTTTGAATACTTTTATGGGTTTGTCGGCGGCGATGCGAACCAGTGGCAGCCGAACCTGTTCCGCAATACCACGCAGATCTATCCCTTCATCGGCAAGCAGGACTGGAACCTGATCACCGGTATGGCCGACGACGCCATCGATCACCTCAATCGCCTGAACCAGATCAGCCCGAGCAAACCGTTCTTCGTTAAGTACGCTCCCGGCGCCACGCATGCGCCTCATCACCCGACCAAAGAATGGGTGGAGAAGATCAGCGCGATGCATTTGTTCGACGACGGCTATGAGAAATTACGCGAGCGGATCTTCGAGAACCAGAAAAAGCTTGGTGTGATCCCGCAGGACACGCAGCTGGAGCCCTGGCCGAAAAAACTCCTCAAGCCCTGGGAAGAGCTCACGGCCGAAGAGCAGAAACTCTTCATCAAGCAGGTGGAAATCTTCGCCGCCTATGCCGCCTACAACGACCACGAGATCGGCCGCGTCATCCAGACCATTGAAGATATGGGCAAGCTCGACAATACGCTCGTCATTTACATCAACGGCGACAACGGCACCAGCGCCGAGGGTGGTCCGATGGGCACACCAAACGAGGTTGCATGGTTCAACGGTGTCAGCAATATGCCGGCCAGCGAGCAGATGAAGTGGTACGACGTATGGGGCACCGAGGAGACCTATAACCACATGTCGGCGGGCTGGTCCTGGGCCTTCGACACGCCATTCACCTGGTTTAAACAGAATGCCTCCAAGCTCGGCGGCATCCGCCAGGGCATGGTGGTTTCGTGGCCGGCGCGAATCAAGGACAACGGCGGTCTACGTGAGCAGTTCATGCACATCATCGACGTCGTGCCCACCATCCTCGAAGTCGCCGGTATTCCTGCGCCTGGTTCGGTAGACGGCATCAAGCAGGCGCCGATCGAAGGGACGAGCTTTGCCTACACGTTCGATAAAGCCAATGTCAAGGCGCAGTCGCGGCACACAACCCAGTACTTCGAGATGATGGGCCAGTGGGCGCTCTACCACGAAGGCTGGCTGCTCAGCACCAAGGTGAATCGCGCTCCATGGGAGGCCTTCGGTGCCGCCAACTCTGACCCGCTCAACAACCAGGTTCTTGAGCTCTATGACCTCACCACCGACTTCAGCCAGTCGCATAACATCGCTGAACAGAACCCGGACAAGGTGAAAGAGATGAAGAAGATGTTCATCGAGGAAGCGAAGAAGTACCAGGTGTTCCCGATGGATGCTTCGGTGGCCACTCGACTGGTCGCCCCACGTCCGAATATTACCGCTGGCCGCTCGGAATTCGTCTATACGCACCCGATGGTCGGCTTGCCCCAGGGTGACTCGCCGTCCGTCCTCAACGCCTCTTATACGATTACCGCGGAAATCGATGTCCCGAAAGGTGGTGCGGAAGGTATGATCCTCACCTCGGGCGGACGTTTCGCCGGCTACGGCTTCTACCTGCTCGATGGCAAACCGGTATTTTTGTGGAACATGGTGGATTTGGAACGCATCAAGTGGGAAGGTACCGAAGCGCTGACACCCGGCAAGCATAGCGTCGAGTTCGACTTCAAATACGATGGCCTGGGTGCGGGTACGCTTGCCTTCAACAACATGAGCGGCGTTGGCCGGCCTGGCACCGGAACACTCAAAGTGGATGGCAAGGTCGTAGATACTAAAGAGATGAAGAAGACGTTGCCGATGATCCTGCAGTGGGACGAGAGCTTCGACATCGGCTCCGATACGCTGACCGGCGTCAACGACGCCGACTACAAGCCGCCGTTCGCCCTGACCGCCAAGCTGGATAAACTGACGATCAAAGTGGACCGGCCACAGCTGTCCCCCGAAGACATCAAGAAACTCCAGGCCGCTCAGCGCAACAACAAGAGCAGCGAGTAAACCCGGAGGGGGTCGGGTAAAACCCGGCCCCTTTCCTGCTTTTTCCGGAAGGGCCGGTTTATACTGAAACGAATTTTGTTTCAGGACGTCCGATGGTGAGCACTGATCCCTTATTACAACCCTTTCAAATGAAACACCTGTCGCAGAATTCACACAGAACAACTCAATTTCTGTGAGTCACGCTAATTCTGATGATACCCTGTCCCCGCCATTTAATAGCTTGAATTTTCTAACAAGGAACTCCGATGAAAAAATTACTCATCCTGGCCATTTTGGCTCTCCCGTTTATGCTGTCCCCGTCATTTGCCGATGAACCCAAGGAACGTAGCGAAGTTGCCGCAGAGTACAAATGGGATCTCAGCTCGATGTACGCTTCGAATGAAGCCTGGGAAGCAGATAAGGAAAAACTTGAAACGATGCTTCCTGAAATCAGCAAATTCAAAGGTCACCTGGCAGACAATGGCGAGACCTTGCTTGCTGCGACCACAAAAATTGAAGAAGTCAGCCAGATTGCAGGCAATCTGTATGTTTACGCTGGTTTGAGCTCGTTCGAAGACCTCCGGGTGGGTGAAAACAGCGCCAGGTTTTCTGAAGCCGGCACGCTGTATGCCAAACTGGGAGAAGAAACCGCATTCTTCAGCCCCGAGTTGCTGTCTATTAATAAGGAGAAACTGGCCCAGATGATCGACGAGACGCCAGGTCTGGATATCTATCGGCACTCGATTGACGAGACGCTGCGACTGCGGGCGTACACCCTGTCAGAGACCGAAGAGAAAATTCTGGCCGCTGCGGGTGATCCGCTCGGTAAATTCGGCAGCACTTTCACTGCACTCGACAACGCAGACATGACCTTCGGAGAAATGCAGGATGAGGAAGGCAATACCATTGAATTGACCAAGGCCCGTTACGGCACGTTCATTTTTTCACCGAATCGCCAGGTCAGGGAGGATGCGTGGAAAGGTCTGTTCCAGGAGTATGAAAAAGTCGGCAATACGCTGGCGGCCAACTACGAAGGCCACGTAAAGGGCCGCGTTTTTCTTGCCAGGACCCGCGGATACGACTCAGCGCTGCAGGCTGCGACCTATAACAGCGCGATACCTGAGGAAGTTTATCTCAACCTGGTAAAAGTCAGTCGCGAGGGTTCAGAACAGCTGCAACGTTACCTTGAGCTTCGCAGGAAAGCACTCGGTGTTGAAACGCTGGAGGTGTGGGATCTTTATGCACCCCTGGTTGAGCCGACCATGAAAGACATTTCCTGGGACGATGCCAAGGAAATAGTGGCTGATGCTCTGCAACCGCTGGGTCCGGAATATGTCGGTCTTTACTGGAAGGGATTTGACGAAGGCTGGGTTGATGTATACGAAACCAGGGGCAAACGCGGCGGCGCTTATTCCTGGGGAACCTACAGTTCCAAGCCTTATCTTTCAATGAACTATGAAGGTACCTTGAACGACGTGTCTACCCTGGCCCACGAGTACGGACATTCAGTTCACTCCTATTTGACGCGCCATACGCAACCCTATGTATATGGCAGCTACCGCACTTTTATCGCAGAGATTGCCTCCATGACCAATGAAGCGATTCTCTATCAGAAAATGCTGAAAGAAGCGAAGTCCAAACAGGAGAAAACCTTCCTTCTCCAGACCTACCTGGATCAGTTCAGGGGTAGTTTTTTCCGCCAGGCTTCATTTGCAGATTTCGAAATGCAGGCGCATGCCCTGGTTGAATCCGGTAATGGGCTGACCAAGGAATCCCTGAATCAACTCTATGCGGATGTGTTTTCAGCCTACTACGGCGACGCGGTGAATACCGATCCTCTCAACGCAACCGAATGGAGCCGGATTCCTCATTTCCTGCGGTCCGATAATTTCTATGTTTACCAATACGCGACCTCTTTTGCCGCTGCCACGGCGTTGGCGAAAATGATCCTGGAAGAAGGTGAGCCAGCGCGGGAGCGATTCCTTACGATGCTAAAGTCCGGCAGCAATGATTACCCGATCGAGTTACTGAAGAAAGCAGGTGTGGATATGACAACACCACAGCCAATTTACGATACGCTGGCGGTGTTCGAGGAACTGGTCAACGAGTTGGAGCAGAATCTGGAGTAGAAGAGCGAAACCGGGGAAATTGAACCATACCCATCAGCAAATCGTCTGTTGCATGAAGTAGGGATCGCCGTCATGCGAAGGGGAAGCATTTGTTAATAATGATGGAAGTTTTTCCCCAATGAGCTCTTCCAGTCGTTAGAATGAATGGTGTAGTCCCTAATCCAGGAGAAACCATGAAAAAGAATGTTCACAACATTGAGCGGGTTGTCCGTGTTGTTGCCGGACTTGCGATCATCAGCCTGGTATTCATTGGACCGCAGTCAGCCTGGGGTTGGCTGGGATTGATTCCGGTAGCGACTGGCCTGACGGGCTGGTGCCCCCCTTACTCGTTGCTGGGAATCAACACCTGTAAGACACAGAAGTAAGGAAGGGGCAGATGGTTCTCAGGGAAAAGGCCATGACGGTTTTTTGGATTGGTGTGTGTGTCATCCTGTGCACGTCACCGGTTCATGCTCAACAGATGGCGGATCTCATTCTGCAAACGCCAGCGCCGCACGGAGAAGGCTGGCAGGGTTTCACTGATGGAGTATTTCTGCTCAGTGCGCTGGCTAACCTGGTGTTGGCCGCCGTGCTCGGCGCCGCGATCGCTTACCATCCGAGGCATAGGCAAACGGCTGATACGCTTGAAGAAATTGAAGCGGCGCAGATTTATATCCTGTACGCGGTCATTGGTTCCATTACCGGCATCCTGGTGGTGCAGTATGGGATGGCCGTAGGATTTGTCCTGTTCGGCATTGGCGCATTGATCCGGTTTCGCACGGTGCTGCGATCGGCGACGCTGACCGGCAGACTGATTTTCGTCACGCTTATCGGACTGTCCACCGGGCTTGATCTGCCGCATGTTGCAGTTCTGGTCACGGCCTTCGGGTTCGTATTGATTTATGTTCTTGATGCGCGATTTACTTTCCGCATCTCGGTGCGGGCCCTGCCACCGGAATCGGTTATAGATTTGGCGGTGTCCTGCCGGGAAATACTGGAGCAGGAAGATTGTCGCATTATCAGCGTCCGGAAAAACCCGGACCGGCGGCGGGCCGTTTTCATCATCCGCAGTTCACAGGCCGATATATGCAAACAGATGGAAAAATCGTTCGAGTCCGTCATTGAAAAGCCCAAACGGGGTGCTGTCGACTGGGAAGTCTGTTAATACCCCCGTGCGATGTTTTGGGCTATTCAGAGTCAGGCAACAACCCGTCCCAGCAGAGCAGGTTCGTGAATGTGTTCTTTGCCCAGCTCGCTGAAGCTGAACATCTTGAAAGCCCGGTCGCCATTGTAGTCCAGTATTCTCAAATCGTCGGTCTCATGCAGGTCATTGGCGACCATTGTGAAATGCCCGCCATAGCGTTTTTTCGCCAAATCGTATGGGACCTCAAAGGCGATAAACTTCTCAATCCCCTTTGCCAGTAATTTATCCAGCAAAACAGGATTCTCGATGGAGCCATGCGAGGTAAGAATATTCAGAGGTCCACTGCCTGTCATCAATAGAAATGATTTCATCTCGATCTCCCGGAACCAGTAATAATTTCCCCCCGTTTATATTTTAGTACTTTTGGGGGTCACGTGTTGATTCAGGTGAGAAGCGTCAGACTACTCCTGCGGATCTATGTACTTCGCCATTCCCTCGCCGATGCGTGCACGGTCTCCCACGACCACCAGCGTCATGTCATCAGGTCGCAGGTATTGCGTGGCGACCTTTGAAATTTCTTCTGGCGTTATGGCATATACACGGCTCACATAGCGGGTCAGATAGCTGTCGTCCAGACCATGCAGATCAACCTGGTTGAGCACGTTGATGATCCCTTCGCGTGTAGAGTTGCGCAACGTGAAAATACCGGCCATGTAGTTTTGTATGGCCTTTAATTCCTCTTCCGAAGGGGGTTCGTCCCGCAATCGGTTGATTTCGAAATAAATCTCCTTCAGTGCCGCAGCCGTGTCGTCCGTTGTGATGGCGGCCTGTTGTACCCAGTGTCCATTTTGGCGGCGCACAGAAATCTGGCTGAACGGCGAGTAGGTATAGCCTTTGTCTTCACGAATGTTGCTCGTGATTCTCGAGGAGAATGACCCACCCAGCATGGCGTTGGTAGCCTGCAGGGTGATGTAATCGGCCTGGCTGGGGTCGATGGTCGGCAAGCCCAAATATACGTTGGACTGGCTGGCGTTGACGCGGTTGATGATATCGACGTATTGCCTTCCCTGGGAGGGTTCGGGGGGCATGACAAGCGGCCCCGGACCGCTCTTCCAGCCCACGAACGCCTGTTCGATGGCCGAACGCACCGCGTCGGGATCGAACATACCGGCTACAAAAATATGAGTACGCTTTGCTCCGAAATTGTCTTCATAGAACGATCGAATCTGTTGCGCGGTATAGCCTTCGAGTTGCTCGGAAGTCGGAAACAGTCGGCCATAGGGGTGATCGCCGTATAGTGCCCTGGCGAACTCAATCTGTCCCATCGTGGCCGGGTCGTTCAATGACACTTCGAGAGTACGCAGTGAGTCGCGCCGCAGCCGGTCCAACTCACCTTCGGGTAAGGCCGGGTTGAGCATCACGTCAGCCATCAGCGCCACCATGCCGGGCGCGAATTCGGCCAGTGCCTCGCCGGTGACGGAGGTCTGGTCAGGCCCGACCGCGATCGTCAGACTACCGCCCATTTCCGCAGCTTGCCTGGCCACGTCTTCTGAACTTCGGCTGGAGGTGCCTTCTTCCATCATCTGGGCAGTCAGATCGGCCAGCCATGTATTTTCACCTTCATTGAGGTTTCCCACCATGACCCGGGCGGAAATCGTCGCCTTTGGAATTTTGCCAAAGGGCACCATCGTGACGTGCAGCCCGTTTTCCAGTTCAAACTGTTGCTTGGCGGGCAAGGTGAAGTCCTTCGGCGTCCCGCCCTCCGGTGGGGTCTGTTTGGCGGCTTCCTGTGCGAATGCGTTCTGGCCCGCAATCAGGAGAGCCGTGGCAAAACCTGCGCGAATGAATGTCATTGCTTTAGCCATTGTCCTGCTCCTTTTCCGACGCGCCGGCTTCCAGTACGAGAGTTGTCCGATTAGAGGGCCTGAGGTATTCCTGTGCCGTCCTCTGAATGAGTTCCGGTGTTACCGCCATGATTCCCTTTTCAAATTCGTTGACCAGCGCCGGCTTGTCATCGAACAGGGCGAGGGAAGCCAACAGGTCCGCACGGCCAAATCCGAAGAAATTGTTGATCTGGTCGTAATAGGCTGAGCGCCACTTCACGATCGCCCGGGCAAGCGTTGCTTCATCGACAGGGTTGGCTTTCAGGTTTTCGATCACGCCATCGAAAACCAGCAGGATGTCTTCGCGACTGAGGCCGGCATCATGGATGAATGAACCGGTCCAGAGCATCGGGCCTTTGTAGTTGAGCATGTTGCCGAGAAGCGCATTGATGCCGCCTCCAACCTCATTGGTCATGCCTGCAGTTTTGACCAGGGCCTGGTGCATCAGGCTGTCGTCACCCTGCAGCAGAATCTGGTCAATCAGCCCCATGGCATACCACTCGGGCGTGAGACGTTCGGGAACATGGTAGGCAAAAGCAAAGCCCGGCCGTGTTGCCAGTGGATCTTCACGAGATACTTTCTTTTCAGCTTCCTGGCGTGGTTCGGAAATATCCGGAAGCGCGATCGGTTCTGGCGATGAAGGAATGTCAGAGAAGTGCTTTTTGACCATTTCCAGTGCTTCAGCGGAGTTGAAATCACCTACGATGGCGATGGCTGCGTTGTTGGGTGCGTAATACTGGGAAAAGAAGACAGCAACGTCACTCAGCGAAGCGGCATCGAGATCCTCCAGGTCACCGTAAAAATTATGCGAGTTGTACCAGTTCTCATTGGCGTACTGTGGCATCCACAACCAGGGGAAGCCCCCGTAAGGCTGGTTCAGCACGTTAACCTTGACCTCGTTCTTTACCACGCCCTGCTGGTTTGCCAGGTTATCGTCGGTGATCGACAGGCCGCGCATGCGGTCCGCTTCGGCCCAGAGCATGGTCTCGAGTTTGTGCGCAGGCACAATTTCGAAATAGTTGGTGAAATCATAACGGGTCGAGCCATTGAGAATGCCGCCGTTGGCCTGCACCAGCTTGATGAATTCCATTTTCCCCAGGTTTTCCGAGCCCTGGAACATCATGTGCTCGAACAAGTGCGCGAATCCGGTGCGATCCCGGGGTTCGATCCGGAACCCGATGTTGTAGTAAACCGCCACCGTCACTACCGGAGCCGTATCGTCCTCGGAAAGGATGACTTTAAGGCCATTGTCCAGCGTGTGATAGGAAAGATCGACGGTGAATGGTTTTGCCACCGTTTCTTCAGCTGCGGCCGGCAGTTCGGTGCTTTCTTCCTGCGCCGCAACCGGAGGCGGCTCAGATTCTGCCGGGGCCTTGGCGCCTTCGCAGCCCGCCAGGCCGGCAGCTACACAAATCATTATTAACCAACGAAATTTCATGAAATACCTCCACATCACCGGTGCCGGAGCAATTATCGATGGCCAAAAGGATAGCCTAAAGTCGCCCCTGTGTGTCACTCAAAACGCCAGTTTTTCAATCACCCCCCGCGGTGGCCGGTTCGAAAGTCACTACCAGGTTGTTTCTGAAGGAAATCAGTTTGGATCGTCTGACCCGGATGTTGTATCGGGTTTTTCAAGCTTTTTGTCAATCAGATCAATGCGCTTCCTGGCGGAATCCAGCTCAGGGTCCAGAGCCAGCGCCTGCTGAAAAAGACTGCGGGCCAATTCCAGTTGCTCCCTGTCATCGGGGAAAACCGCCAGCAGCATTTCGCCCTTATACAGGTCTTTGGTGGCAGGATCTTTGACTCGATCGATGATTGCGGCGTATTGGCTGACCACTTCCTGGTACTGCTTGCGCGCCTTGTATATGGACGCCAGCAATAGCCGCACCTTGATCCAATCTCCTCCCCGGTCATACATTTCGAGCGCGGCAATGGCATCATCTGAACGATTCAGCTCGAGATAACTTTTGCCGCAGACCAAAAGAAAACTGGATGATTTCTGGAAATCTGAAAGGTTGTCATCACAGATTTCCGCCACCCGGTCGTAGCGACCGTAATTGTAATGGGCGGCGACTATGACGCGTAAGGCACCTCTCTCGCGTGAACCCAATTGGTACTCAGTTTCGAACAGATGCACCGCACTTTTCCAGTCAGCATTGCGATCCCAGCTGATCGTCGCAAGGGCCAGGATGACGGGCAACATGATGATCAACAGATGCTTACGCTCCAGACGGGTGGATAATTTCTGGAATCCGGCAGCAAGTGCAAAAGTAAGCCCGACTGATGGGAAATACAGGGATCGTTCCGTCAAAAGGGGCAACTCGCCCCGGACGCTGATCAGATGTATGGACGGGAGCAGGGCCATATAGTAGAAAATCAGCGAAAATATCAGCATTGGACGGCCTTTCGCCAAAAGATAAATCGCCCAGGCGCCCAGGACGATCTGCATGCTGATGTAGACGACTATTTCGAGCTGTTCCGGGTTGGGGTAATACAACCTGAGGGGATATGGCCACACCAGTAATTTCAAACCCTGGCCGAAATGTGTGACAGCCATCATTACCCCGGATTGATTTACGACTAACTGGATATCGCCAAACATTGAAACCAGGTCATCTGGCGCGGTCGCCTTGTCGATTCCGGCGGGGGACAGGACCACTGCTCTGACCAGGAAGTACGCCGCGATGGGCACCAACAGCCAGAATACAGGCAGGAAACGGCGTATTCGATCCTTCAGCTTGCCGTAGGTGAACAGAACAATGATCGTCACGGCGATTACAGGCAGGACAAACGCGATTTCCCTGAACAGGGCCGCGAAGCCTGGCGGGCTCGCCGTGCCGGCACCGGCAGGGGCCAGAACCACCGCCCTGACCCAGAAATAAGCAGCGATCGGAACCAGCAGCCAGAATACGGGCAGGAAACGGAGTATTCGTTCCTTCAGCGTACCGTCGGTGAACAGAACAATCATCGCCGCGGCAATTCCAGGCAGGACAAGCGCGCTTTCCTTGAACAGGATCGCGACACTGTACATCAGCCCAAATCCAACCCAGGCGCGAACAGGCTTACTTATCAGGTTTGAGTGAAGCCACCAAAGGCCCGTAATGGCAGCCAGTGAAACGTACATGGAAGATTTGTTGAATGCTGAATTGACCACTTCCGTATGCACCGGGTGCACAGCGAAGACCAATGCAGCCAGCAGGGCGTAAAACAGGGCGTTTTCAGCATCCGGCTGGGTGGCACGTAAGAAGTATCTCAAAAACCCAAACAGGCTTAGCGTGGTTACCAGGTGGAACAGGATATTTACCAGGTGATAGCCTTCCTGCCATGCCCCGAACAAGCGATTCTGTAGCTCGAAATCAATGGCCAGAAGTGGCCGGTAAAATGATCCCCCATCATTCCAAAGATCCCTGCTGAACGCCCCGGCGAGACTTTCCAGTCGATGCTCCGACTCGGGGCCAAAGAAAATCTTATCGTCCAGCACCAGCGCATCGGGCCAGCTGTTGACAAAGGTCAGCAGGGTAAACAAAGTCAATATGAACAGCGAAATCCAGATCCTTGAACGGTCTGTTTCTTGCTTTGTTGCAATGGTCTGAATCATGAGCAGTGCGGTGAAGGCGGGTCCGGGTCTATTCTATATGCATTGTTACCGCAGGGAGCAAAATATCCCATAGCTGTTAAAATCCAGTCACAGCTGAACCTTGCAGGTGGTTTCTTGCCAAATGATGAATTCGAACTCTGGGATTTACGGATCGAGGTGGCCGGTGATCCGCAGCACATGGTGTGCAACCATATTCCCGGTGACTATTTCGAATTGTCCGGAGAAAACCTGAGTTTTCCCACTGGAAACCCGTTCTCCATCTATGCGCTGGCGGCGATATTGCCCTTGTTGCCTGCGAAACAGCGTATGACCCACCCCAATGACTGGATGACCACCGACGCCGAGATCGCCTGCCCTGACCCGCATTGCGGGGCGCGCTTTAAAATTACACGCACCGGAAAAACCACTTTTCGTCACAGTGAAACAACGGTTGTGCCGCTCATTGACAACAGTGATGACTGAACCAGGCCGGGTCTGGCTTGCGCCGGGTTATTCGATCGCGCCGGTGATCAATGGCTGTTGGCAGTTGACGCCGGATCATGGCGGAGGTCCGGCCAGCGAGGCGGAGATTCTGAGCCTGTTTGCCGACCTGGTGGATCATGGGTTCACTACGTTCGACTGCGCAGACATCTACACCGGCGTGGAGCGCCTGCTGGGGCGCTTTCGCGGCAGTCTCTCAGATCCGGACATCATCCAGGTACACACCAAGCTGGTGCCCGATAAGGCAACCCTCCATCAACTGACAGCCCGGCAAGTGGATGCCGTCATAAACCGTTCGCTGGAACGGCTGGGCATGGAACGGCTCGACCTGGTCCAGTTTCACTGGTGGGACAGCCGTGTGGCCGGGCTCGACCTGCTGCAGGAGTGCCTGATGAAAGCGCAACATGAGGGTAAAATCCGGTTGCTGGGCGCGACCAATTTCAATACCCGCCAGGCCCGCCAGTTGGTGGAGCAGGGCGTTCCCCTGGTCAGCATGCAGTCTCAGTATTCATTGCTGGACCGGCGGCCTGAAAAGCAGATGATCGCCCTGTGTCGCGAAAGTGGCCTGCACCTTCTGCCATACGGCGTGCTGGCCGGCGGCTTCCTCGGCGGGAAATACCTGGGTGCGCAACCGCCTCGCCAAATGAACCGGTCATTGGCCAAGTACCGTCTGATCATTGATGAGGCCGGCGGCTGGGAAACGTACCAGGACCTGTTACAGGTATTGTCCTCTATCGCTCGCAAGCACGATGTCCCGATGGAACTCGTCGCCGCCCGCTGGGTGCTGGACCTTCCGGAAGTCCCTGCGATCATCCTGGGAGTAGGGACCCAATCCCGGGCCGCGCAGAATGTCGCCCTATTAAATCTCGAACTGGACGAGGAAGACCGGCAAAAAATCCGGATACAATTGAGCCGGCAGAAAATTCCAGCCGGCGACCTGTATGACCTTGAGCGGGAAGAACATGGCCCGCACGCACAGATCATCAAAACCAACCTGCAACAGGCGCCGCCGGTTGCATAAAAGAGAAGGCTATTGCTCATGACACATCTGCGCACAATTGCAGCATTCCTGGTCGTCCTGGTGTTGGCGGCATGCGACCAGCAACCTGCCGCACCCTCCAACATCGAGCAACTGGAACGACTGGCAGGGCAGTACGTGGACGAACGTCGGCCCGGAGCCCACAGGGCGGACAGAACCGACTACTCTGCCGCGGCATTTATCCGGGAGATCGAAGAGCAGGAGCAGCAACTGGACCAACTGCTGGCTATCGACCCGCTGGGCCTGAGCCTGGAACAGGACATCGACCGGCGCCTGCTGATCGGTATCGTTCGATCCGACATCAATACGGCGCGAACACAGCGCCGTTGGGAAAATGATCCGGCCCTTTACATACCCGGTGAGCCATTGGGGCGACTGTTTGAGCCTGAATTTCCGGGTAGCGAGGAGGAACGCCTCAAACAGCTGACTGATCTTCTGGCAGCATTGCCAGCGCGACTGGAGCAGGGCCGCCAAAACCTCAAACGGCCCCCGCTGCGATTCACCGAGGCCGCTGTTTTTCAGACTGAGCGCAGTATCACTTCGCTGCAAGAGGGCAGGAGTATCCTTCCCGAGCTGGGCGATGAAGATGCCGAAATTTTAGAGAGGGCCCAAGCGGCGCTGAATGATTACCTGGTTTTTCTTCAGGAAGAGCTGCTTCCGCGGTCGGATGGCGATTGGGCCCTGGGTCGCGAGGCGTATGATTTCATTCTGCAAAACCGCTGGCACATGGAAGCTGACGCAGAGCAGATTCTGCAGCGAGGGCTGCGGGCGTTTGATGAGACGGAAGCTCTGGCGCAGGAGGTCGCTTCGCGGATTGAGCCGGACAAACACTGGACCGAAGTGTACGAGACCCTGAAGGATGATCACCCGGCTGCCCTGGATATAAAGCAGGCATACCAGCAGCAAATGGATGCAGCCCAGGTTTTTGTTCTGCAGCAATCAGTGCTCACGCTGCCCGAAGGCGAGCGGGTGATCACGATTGACACGCCGCCCGCGATGCGTCGTTCATCGCCTTTTGGCACGTTTCAGACCGCCAGTCCTTTTGACGGAGGCCTGGAAGGCCGGCTGATTCTGACGCCGATCGAACAGTGGATGCCACCGGAACAGCAGGCTGAGCGGTTGCGCTCGCACCACACGGCGTGGATACCCGTCATCGCTGTACACGAAGCGTATCCGGGACACCATGCCCAGGCGCTGAAGGTCAACGAGAACCCCAACCTGCTGCGGCGCGTGATTCGGGAGTCCATATTTTCGGAGGGCTGGGGCCTGTTTACCGAAGAATTGATGTTCGAGCTGGGGTTTTTGCAGGGGGACGACGTGCGCCTGACCCAGTTACGCAACCGCCTGTGGCGAGCGGCGAGGGTCATTCTTGATGTCAGCCTTCATACCGGCCGCATGGAGTTTGATGAGGCGGTTGCTTTCCTGGTCGAAAAAGTTCGGTTTGAACCCTATGCAGCGGAGCTGGAAGTGGGCATTTATGTTCGCGAGCCAACCTACGTCCTGGGCTACCTGATCGGCATGCAGGAAATAGAGTCGATTCGAGCGGAGTATATTGCACTGTATGGTGAACCTGAGCCGCCCAGCGTGTTCTACGATGCGCTGTTACGTATTGGTTCCATTCCGCCCACCCTGCTGCGGGAGGAACTGTTGAGTAAATGAGCACAGGACGTGGCCAGCCCACGGGCATGGATATCCCAGGGCATCGGGCCCGGGGCTTCAGGTTTTTGGCATCTCCCGGCAGGCGGCTACGATTTTCTGTTGCCGCTCTTCCTCTGAATCCAGCAGGTCGAAGAAAGAATCCAGGTAGACGCCGGAGGCGCGGCGGTCGCCACGACCCAGTCCCGGCGTGTCGATCAATTCTTTCATCATCTCATCTTCCAGTTCGCCGAACCGGCTGAACAGGGCATTCCAGTCTGATTCCGGATTGCAGAATCCCTGGAAATAACGTTGCTTGACGGTCCTGATGGGCAGTTCAGATGAAGGAACCGCGTAATGTGCGTTGACCAGGCCTGACATGTCCAGATCATAAAGCACCGGCACTTGCCGGCCATCGGGAAAACGCAGCAGGAACACGTTGTCCTGGGTGAGGATTGACCAGTCAGTGTTACCAATCATGTAGTTGAACAGCGCCATCTCGTCGGCTGCATCGACGTCCAGTTTCTGGGTATCCAGCCCGGCTTCGGTCACCAGTTCGGCATTGAAACGTTTTGCCAGGGATTCGAAGTGTTCAGCGAAGAAGCCATTCCGGGTAAAGTTTCGGCGGGAATCTTCCGGGTTTGAATAGGTAATGCGCACGAACCGGACCTTAAGACTGGTTTCTGTTACATGGTTGTACAGGCGGTACCCGAGGTATTCGTTGCTGACGTAGCTCTCGAATTCGTCAGGCAGGGCGCGGGATCGGTCTTTGTCGTCTGAAATACCTTTACCGCAGTGCGAAGTCAGCGCCAGTGTAGTTTGCCCTTCAAAAGGCGTGCCCGCGGTGTGTTCCGGGTCAAAACGGACAAAGATGGTCGGAACCTGGCAATTGGTTTCCATTGCCCGCCAGCCGTCTCTGCGCCGGATGCTGATCGGTATGGATTTCAGTTGTCCACTGGCATCGCGATACTCAAACTCGGTTGGTGTGTAATCGCAATCAGGCGATTGCCTCGGTCGGCACAAACGGTCGAAATTGACCGGCATGGTCAGTTCCAGCACATCATGCGTGTCAAACAGCAAGGGATCAGCGGAATTTGCCTGTAGATTGGCAGAGCCGGCGACGAGGGATAGTATCAGGATGAAGTAACGTGACATTTTTTTGGTTTATCGTGAGAAATTTGACGTCAGTTTACGGGCCGGGCGTTGTGATTGTAAGGAATTTATCCATTGCTGAAACGAACACTATAAAGAACGACGTCTTCGTCGTCCCCCGGCATCCGGATTGGTTCTCCGGCAGTCATGCCGAGTTTTTCCAGTAAGTGCACAGAACGGGTGTTTGCCGGGGTCACGATGGCGCAGAGTTCCGATAGTTGCATGTGTTCGCGCGCGTGGTCAGCCGCGGCACGGGCTGCTTCGAAGGCGTATCCAGCACCACAAAAGGCAGGCAAAAGTCCATATCCAATATCGGGGAACTCGAGGTTTTCTCGTTTGAACAGGCCGCAAATTCCCATGGCCTCGTCCGATCCATGAACCGCCAGGCGGTAGGGCCCATATCCGAAATCACGATACAGTTTCAGAACCCCACCCCGCATGGCTTCAAGTGCCTCGTCCAGTGTGCGTATGCCCCGGTCGCCGACAAAACGGATGAATGCAGGATCGTTCCATATGGCCAGCATCAGGTCGGCATCATCTTCGGTCAGCCAGCGCAAATGGAGGCGTTCTGTTTTCAATTGAGGAAGTGCAGGTAAATAGCTCATCAGGCGAGTATAGCGCCAAAAAAGATTCCGGGTCCCTGATAGAATTGGGTTTTCAACGTGGGCTCGAAACGAGCGGAACAATAACAACATGAATAATGTGATAAGAGCACTTGGAGTTTGCGCAATGGCGCTGCTGTTGCCGGCTTATGCTGCCGAGTCGAAGCTGGGACCAGTCGTTGAGAACTACGGGCCCGTTTACGATGTGCCAGAGGGAAGCTTTAACCTGAACCCTGACCAGGCTTACAAAGTGATCATGGATGTCGGGGCTGGCCCCGAGGATCCCTCTGAACTGAACAGGCACATCGAGTCGGCAGCCAGGTTCCTCAATATGCAGGCCCGTAACGGGACAAAGCCCGGCGACCTGAAAGTTGCTTTGGTGCTGCATGGTTCAGCGGGCCGGGCGGCCCTGACAAATGACGCGCATTCAGAGCACTTTGGGGTTCCTAACGGGAGCAGGGGCCTTTTGCAGGAGCTAGGCGGGGCAGGTGTGGCCATATACCTCTGCGGGCAGACTGCGGCACACCGCGGGTTTACTCCTGATCAACTGCTACCTCAGGTTACGCTGGCAGTGTCCGCCATGACGGTTCATGTCCGGCTGCAACAGGAAGGGTACCGCGCTATTTTGTTTTGAATCCTGGCCTGATTACTTTCAGGCCAGATTTTTCCGGAAAAACTCAACGGTACGCTGCCATGCCAGCTTTGCCGCTTCTTCGTTGTATCGCGGGGTGGAATAGTTATGGAAGCCATGACGTGTACCCGGATACATGTAGTGTTCGTAGGGCTTCTTGTTCGCTTTCAGCGCTTCTTCGAATTCCGGCCACATGGCGTTGATTCGCGGATCGTCCTCCGCAGCCTGAATCATCAGTGGCGCCTCGATCCCGGGGACGTCTTCAGAAGCCGGGGCGGCTCCGTAAAAAGGGACACCCGCCGACAAGTCGGCGCCCATCTGTACAGCGAGGTATGAGGTGATACCACCACCCCAGCAAAACCCGACAGCACCGAGTTTGCCGGTCGACAGGTCGTGTGACTTTACAAAGGCTGCGCTGTTTTGCATATCCTGCTTGAGCTTGCCCTGGTCGAGGCTTCGCTGCAGTGTGCGGCCGTCATCATCGTTACCGGGATAGCCGCCCACCGGAGACAGGCCGTCCGGGGCCAGCGCGATAAACCCTGCCAGGGCGAATCGGCGTGCAACGTCCTCGATGTACGGGTTCAGACCGCGATTTTCATGAATGACGATGACTGCCGGAAAGGTGCCCTCGCTGCTGGGGTGGACCAGGTAGCCCCGCATTTCACCGCTAAGACCTCCCGGCGACGCATACTCCACGTAACGGGCCTTGATGCGCTCATCCGTGAATGAGACTTCCTGTGCTTCCGCATAGCGGGGCAGCAAAGCTTGCGCCATGGCAAGGCCGGATACACCGGCCACCGTAATGGCGCTCGCCTGGCGCAGAAACTCTCTCCGCTCCATGAAGCCGTGGCAGTATTCGTCGTAAAGATCGTAAATTCTCTGGTCGATGTCTGTCTGAATCATGATGAGCCCTCCGGACTGCAGAATAGCAAACGGATAGCTTATCCGCACGCTCGAGGTCGAAATTTATGTATGATTAGCCAGCTTTAATCAGAACCACTAAATGCCGTGGCAAGTGAGAATAAAATGACGAAATATCTATCCGACCTGGAAATCGCACAGGCTGCAACCAAGCTGCCCATCTCTGAAGTAGCGAACGGCCTTGGAATCCCCACGGAAAACCTGATCCCGTACGGTCACGACAAAGCCAAGGTCGATTACGATTTTCTGGAGAGCATCCAGGACAGGCCCGATGGCAAACTCATCCTTGTGACAGCTATTTCACCGACGCCTGCGGGAGAAGGTAAAACGACAACAACGGTTGGCCTGGGTGACGGCTTGTGCAAACTGGGCAAAAAGGCCCTGATCTGTCTGCGCGAACCCAGCCTGGGGCCTTGTTTCGGCATGAAAGGTGGCGCCGCCGGCGGTGGTTATGCCCAGGTCGTTCCCATGACAGATATCAACCTGCATTTTACCGGGGACTTTCATGCGATTGGCGCAGCGCACAATCTGCTTTCCGCGGTAATCGACAATCACATTCACTGGGAAAACCAGCTGAATATCGACTCCAGGCGGATCACCTGGCGCCGCGTCGTGGATATGAATGACCGTGCACTGCGTGATATCACCAGTGGCCTCGGCGGTCCGGGTAACGGCATTCCGCGACAGGCTGGCTTTGACATCACTGTGGCCTCGGAAATCATGGCCATTTTTTGCCTGGCGACCAGCCTGGCTGACCTGAAAGAGCGCATCAACCAGATTGTCATTGGATACACCCGTCAGCGAGAACCCGTAACGGTCCGGGAACTCAAGGTCGCAGGCGCAATGGTCGCCTTGTTGCGTGATGCCTTTCAGCCTAACCTGGTGCAGACCCTGGAAAATAATCCCGCGCTGATGCATGGTGGTCCGTTTGCCAATATCGCTCATGGCTGCAACTCTGTCATGGCCACAAAAACAGCGCTGAAACTGGCTGACTACGTGGTAACTGAAGCGGGTTTCGGCGCAGATCTGGGCGCAGAAAAATTCTTTGACATCAAATGCCGGAAAGCCGGATTGCATCCCGACGCGGTGGTTCTGGTTGCAACCACCAAAGCACTAAAAATGCACGGCGGAGTCGCCAGGGAAAACCTCATAGGTGAAGATGTGGCCGCCGTTATTAAAGGGTGCGGAAACCTGGGACGGCACATTCGCAACATGGGTCAGTTCGGCGTGCCCGTTACGGTTGCCATCAATCATTTTGTGACCGATACCGATGCCGAACATGAAGCGATCAGAAATTTCTGCGCAGAACTGGGTGTTGAATGCACGGTGTCCTCTCACTGGGAACACGGTGGGGAAGGCTCCCGTCTGCTGGCCCAGCACGTGATTACCATGCTCGAGAATCAGCAGTCGCAATTCAGAACGCTTTACGATGACAACATGAGCCTGTGGGAAAAAACACGGCATATTGCCCGTACCATTTATGGCGCCGAAGACATCATTGCCGACAAAAAGGTGCGGATGCAATTTGCAGAGTTTGACGAGGCAGGCTACGGCCATTTCCCCATTTGCATGGCGAAGACCCAATACAGCTTTTCTACCGATCCGCTTTTGATGGGCGCCCCAACCGGTCATGAAGTGCCCATCAGGGAGGTCAGGCTATCGGCTGGAGCAGGTTTCATCGTGGTTGTTTGTGGTGCAATCATGACGATGCCGGGGCTTCCGCGCGTACCTTCATCAGAGGTGATCGACGTGAATGAAGCCCGGCGCATCGAGGGGTTATTCTAGAATCTCCGAATATTCAGCCGTGGCGGTAAATACAAGGCATTGAGTGAGTAGATGAAAGCCAGGATTTTGAGACAGTGCCAGGCCCTGTTTCCAGAATGGCGCGAAATGTCTGTCGCCGACTTTGAGATAGACGACCCGAAGGGGTTTTCTTCCTTCACGCTGGGTATCCGGTCTAAAAAACCGGCGGACCCTCCCGCGATTTTCTATCGTCGCCTTGAAGGCAAGGAGAACGCGATTCTGGACTTTGAAACCGAGAAGGAGGTTTTCCTGCTTCTGGGAGCGCAGAATATTGCGGCTGATTGCCACTATTACGACAAGTCCTGTCGCATCGAGTCGTTCTACCAGGGAAGGAGCCTGGTGGCGGAGGATCTTTTCGAGCCGGATAAGCTTCGCCAGATCGCCAACCGGCTGTATCGCTTTCATCAGCTCAAGCCGGCCAATCTTCCCCGGCAGTCCTTTTTTGAGTTGTTGCATGAGAAATGGGGGCGGCTGGCGCGATACGTTCTTGAAGAAAAGTCAGGGCATTTTCCGCCCGATGAGCGCGTCATGTGTGAAGAACTGCGGGAAATCTACAGCCCGGATACCCTGGAGAGAGTGCGGCGCCAGGTTCCGCCGGGTGAGCCGACTTTCTGTCACAACGACACTTATCACGGCAACATCATGCAGCTGGAAAGTGGTGAAATAAGGCTGCTCGATTTCGAGTTTTCCTGCATCAACAATAAGGCTTATGACTTTTCCAACCTGTTTGCCGAAACGGTCATGGAACATAAGCTGCCGGAGTACCCTTTTTTCCGGATCGCGGAGCCCAGGTATGGTGAACACGAATTGGGAATACTGATCAATTTCTACCTGGATAATATCGAATTTCCGAGCCAGGACGAAAGAGACAGGGAGTTTCGGAAATTGATCGAAGATACGAAGCGAATGCTGGTTCTGTCCGACTACAAATATGCGCTGGCCGCATTACCGCTGGCTGTCGAGCCCATCCAGAAGATTCGGTTTATTCCCTATGCATATCAGCGCTTTAAAAAGTTTCTGGCAGCAACAGACTCCACCAATCCAGCCGGTGTAACAGCTTAAGAGCTTTTCGAAGAACCGCAGTTGACTCGGCCTTCAGGCGCAGGCTGCGGGGTCGGGTGGCATTAATGCGCCGGAGCAGCGGTTTTGCAGACCTGGTTGTCCAGGCTGATCCTGGCTCTTCAGTCTATTCATCCAGGGAGGCGGCTGGAAGCCAGGGACCCGGCGATTACCCTCGCTTCTTCATCCGGGCAGGAACTCAGTTCAAGGTCTGCCTGAAGAACGATGAGGCTTGTGGGAATTTGTCCCTCAGGGAAGCCTGTCGAGTAACAGAACTCTTTCGTTTTTTGCGATGTGGAACCCCAGGCTCTCATAAAAGGAGATGGCGGCATCATTATCGTCATAGACGGAGAGTTTGCAGTACTCTGCACCCCATTCACCGGCTGCTTTGAAGACCGCCTCCATCAAACTCCGCCCCAGGCCTGCACAACGCGCCGGCTGCGCCACGAACAGGTCCTGCACATACACGCCCGGACTGCCCCGCCAACTTGAAAATTCGGGAAAAAAAAGCGCCAGCCCAACCGGTTGGCCGTCTTGCCAGGCAATCAGCGCCTGGTACAGCGGCGAAGCTGAAAACCCGTGACGCAACAGGTCTTCAGGTCTGCGATGTACCCTGCCGGTTGCTTCCAGGCTGGCCTCGAGCTGTGTGAGCAGTTGGTGAAGTACTTCGACATCATCGACTTTTGCCTTTCGAATACTGATTTCATTCATTTCAGAAAGCGACCTTTTCGACCCCTTTGAGCTGTAACCGGGTCCGGGCTTCTTCAGCCGTCGCGATTTCCAGCTCCAGGGCCTCGAGGATCTGACGAATTTTCGTGACCTGTTCGGCATTACTTGACGCCAGCTTTCCGGGGCCGATGGTCAGACTGTCTTCCAGGCCGACGCGCACATTACCGCCCATGACGGCGCCCATGGTGGCCAGCGGCATCTGCGAGCCGCCGGCGCCAGTACT